>JAABUN010000444.1_pt1 | contig 108082 bp, 98 predicted proteins | sample 5559311 | NCBI WGS metagenome assembly JAABUN01 (sample SAMN10711877, study PRJNA513370) | rock metagenome | isolation source: Antarctica rocks | place: Antarctica: Victoria Land, Siegfried Peak sud | reverse complement strand
CGCCGCCCACACGCTCTGCCTCTACCTCAATCGCTTGTTGGGCCAGGCCGATTGGCTCCAGATCAAGGCGCTCGCCTTCCCCGCGAACTAGCACAAGGGCCGATTAGGGAGTAGGTAGCAGGCAGTAGGGGTGTTGCGGGTGCCGACTTTTCCGGAGTGCTACCACCTTGCAACGCCGCTTTGCCTACTGCCTACCGAAAACAATGACCGTTCGACTCCGCCTGACCCTGCTCTACACCGGCATCCTGGCGCTGACGCTGGTGGCGTTCGGCGTGATCCTCTATGTCACGGTGGAGGGAACAACGAACCGGGTCTTGCAGGACGGGCTGCGGGCGGACATGACCCGTCTGACGGAAACGAAGGAGTTTCGGCTCGACAAGCTCAGCGCCTTGCCGGTCGGCAAGGGGAAGCCGATCCCGATCTACACCTACGTACGGTCGCTCGGCCCGGCGGGCGAGCCCCTCGATAGCACCGGGAGCGCCGACGAGGCGCTCGCCCTGCCCCCGCTCTCGGCGGAGCAGTTGGGGCACTTGCAAGGCGATACGCCGCTCTTCACCACCTCCACGATCCTCGGCGACCGGTGGCTGATCTACAGCAAGCGCGTCGTCGATGGCGGCAAGGCTCCGGGGATCGTCCAGTTGGCGCGCCCGATCGACGACACCGGCTCGTTGGCGACGCTGCGCCGGAATCTGATCATCGGCGGGCTCATCGCGGTGGCGTGTGCCTTCGGGTGCGGGTTCCTGTTGGCGCGCCTCGCCCTGCAACCGATCGGGCGGATCACGGCAACCGCGCGCGCGATCGAGCGGAGCCAGGATTTTAGCCACCGGATCCAGCATGCCGACTCGCGCGATGAGGTGGGCCAGCTGGCGCGTACCCTCGACGCGATGCTCGCCGCCCTCCAGGCGGCCCACGAGCAGACCGAGGGGGCGTTGCAGGCGCAGCGGCGTTTCGTCGCCGATGCCTCGCACGAACTCCGCACCCCGCTGACGACGATTCGCGGCAATCTGGGCCTGCTGGCGCGGACCCCCCCGATCGGCGCGGACGATCGCCGCGCGGTCCTCGCGGACATGATCGAGGAGGCGGAGCGGATGAGCCGCCTGATCAACAACCTGCTCACGCTCGCCCGCGCGGACGCCGGACGCCCGACCCGCGCCGTGCCGGTCCCGGTCGCGCCGCTGGTGGCCGATATCTGCCGTCAGGTGCGGTCCCTGGCCCCGCACCGCGCGATCGCGTGTGCCGCCGCCGGGGAGGTCGCGCTGGCCGATCCCGACGCGCTGCGGCAGATCCTGCTGATCCTCCGCGACAACGCGATCCGCCACACCCCCGCCGGGACCGCGATCGGGGTGACGACGGCGGCGCGGGGGGCGACCGTGGCGCTGACGGTGCGGGACGACGGACCCGGCGTCCCGCCCGAGGTGCGCCCCTTGCTGTTCGAGCGCTTCTATCGCGCCGATAGCGCCCGCACCGGGGATGGCGCGGGGCTGGGGTTGCCGATCGCGCGGGCGCTGGTCGAGGCGCAGGGGGGCACGATCGCGGTCGAGAGCGCGCCCGGCCAGGGGAGCGCTTTCACCGTCACGCTCCCCGCCGCGCCTGTGGCGGCGACGCACCCATCGAGCGAGACGGCGCGCGTCTGAGCAGCTCGTTTCTGGTCGGCGGTGGGCACGGCGCTTGCTTCGCCTGCCGGGCGACCCGATAATCGCTCTGCGCGCTGGCGGATGGGCGATACCGCCGTTGCTCCGCGCGCCGCCGCGCTACAATGGGGCGGCGTCTGTTTGTCGCATCGCAGGAAGGATCGTGATCATGCCCGAAGCGAGCGCCCCTACGCGCGTCGCGGTGATCCAGGCCGCGCCGGCCCTCTTCGATCGCGAGGCGACCCTCGCCAAGGTGGCGACGCTGACCACCGAGGCGGCGGCAGGCGGGGCGCAGCTCGTCCTCTTCCCGGAGGCGTTCGTCCCGGCCTACCCGCGCGGCCTCAGCTTCGGGGTCGTCGTCGGCAGCCGCAGCGACGAGGGACGACGACTCTTCGCGCGCTACCACCGCAACGCGGTGGTGGTGCCGAGCGAGGCGACCGACCAGCTCGGCGCGGCGGCGCGGGCGGCGGGGGTCTGGCTGGCGATCGGGATCATCGAGCGCGACCCGATTGGCGGCACCCTCTACTGCACGCTCCTCTACTTCGGGCCGGACGGGGCGCTGCTCGGCAAGCACCGCAAGCTGAAGCCGACCGCCGCCGAGCGTCTCGTCTGGGGGGAGGGGGATGGCAGCACACTGCCGGTGCTGGCGACGCCGTTCGGGCGCATCGGCGGGCTGATCTGCTGGGAGAATTACATGCCGCTGGCGCGGACGGCGCTTTACACCAAGGGGGTGGAAATCTATCTCGCGCCGACCGCCGATGCGCGCGACCTCTGGCAGAGCACCTTGCGGCACATCGCGCTCGAAGGGCGCTGCTTCGTCCTCGCGGCGAATCAGTACGTCACCAAGGGCATGTACCCGCGCGATCTCGGCCCGGAGGCGCTGACCGACCTGGAAGTTGCCCCGGAGGAGATGTGCCGGGGCGGCAGCGCGATCCTCTCGCCGCTCGGCGAATACCTGGCCCCGCCCCTCTACGGGCGGGAGGGGATTCTGTATGCCGACCTCGATCCCGAGGCGCTGGCCGGGGCGCGCTTCGATTTCGACGCGATCGGCCACTACGCGCGCCCCGATGTCTTCTCCTTCGCGATCGACGAGCGCGCCCAGCGCGGGGGCGGTGCCGGATGAGCGAGGAGGGCTTCGTTGGGCGCAGATAGGGCAGTGCGGTCGGTTCGCGCCGCTGACTACGCGATCCGTCCCGCCGCCCCAGCCGACCTATCGTTCCTCCCCGCGATCGAGCGCGCCGCCGCCGCACGCTTCCGGGAGACGGCCTTCGCGACGATGGCCGATGCGCCGCTCGCCGCGAGCGCGCTCGACCGGGCGTTCGACCCCGCGCACGAGCGGGTCTGGGTGATGGGTGCCCCGGATGGCGGGATCGTCGGCTTCGCCATCGCCCATCCGCTCGACGGCGGCATCCACCTCCACGAACTCGATGTCCACCCGGATCACGCCCGGCGCGGCCTCGGCGCGCGATTGATCTGGGCGGTCGCCGCCTGGGCGGTGGGGACGGACGCGCGGGCGGTCACGCTGCTCACCTTCCGCGACATCCCCTGGAACGCCCCATATTACGCACGACTCGGCTTCGTCCCGCTCGCGGACGAGGCGCTGCTGCCCGGCCTGCGCGCGCTACGCGAGGCCGAAGGAGCGGCGGATTTGCCGGTGGCGGCGCGGGTGGCGATGCGGCTGGCTGTCGGTGGGCGGTAGCCGCTGGTTGCGGTCGCCACCGACCGGCGCGGGGGAGTGGGCGGCGAGCAGCAGCCACACCGCCAGTCTTTAGCGACATATCCCAACTGGTCGAGAGTCGGGATGCGCCATTTTTCGGTTATGGGCGCGAAGGATGTTTGTGGGGTTATCCGGCCCGCGATGGGTAGGGCAGCCTCCCCGCCGGGCACCGCTGCGCCTGTCGGGGGCGGTATCAGCCTGGGATCACGCGCTCCCCGGAGCGAGATGTGCGGACGAGGCCGACGCTCTCAGCGCGTTCCAGCGCGCGGCGGACTGGCCACCGCACGCCATCGCGGACACTGCGGCGGGGCGGCGTGTGGCGCGGCGGCGGCATGGATCGCGGTGAGACCCTTAGCCAATTCTTAGGATTCTCTCAGCAAACACTCAGCGAACAATCAAAAAGACTTCATATTTGCCCGTTATTCTCTGTACCACGGCTACGGCGCAGGCACGACACAGCGTAGGGTGACGCGACTGTCCCGGCGGTCCCCGTGATCGGAGTCACACCGGGACAGATTCTCGCCGCCCCCTCCCGCCGTACGCCCCTGCATGCGGGCGGCGGGGGCGGCACGGGGGCCACTCGCGCGCCGCCGCGTACCCCGCCGCCATCCGCGCCATCGCCCGAGCCCATTGCGCGGGACGGTCGGGGTGTGGGGCGGCTGGGTGTGGCCCCAGTCGGTCGATCGTCGGGGCGCTCCCGGCGTTGCGCCGGTTCGGACAGTTGCCCCGCGAGGGGCGCGGGTGGGGGACGCCACGCCCCCCCCCCGCCAGCACCGGGCGGTGCCGAGGGCCAACCACCCTCGCCCGCCCGATCGGTAATGTTTTCGTAGGAGGATCAAGATTCGATGACTCGCCTCACTCGCCGCTCGTGTCTCCGTGGGGCCGCCGTGGTGGCCCTCGCCGCGACGACGCTCCGCCTCCCGCCGACCACTCTGGCCGCCCCGACTGCCGGAAGTAGCGTGCAAGTCTCGGGGACCGGGGGAGGCTGGATGCGCCTGCGCCAGAACCCGGACCGGGCGAGCGCGGTCGTGAGCCAGGTGCCGGAGGGGGCGACCCTCGTCGCCACGGGGGAGGGGGTGGTGGTCGATGGCTACGAGTGGGCGCAGTTGCGCTACAACGGCGCGGTCGGCTGGGGGGTGACCAACTACCTCCGCCCGGTGGCGACATCCGACGGCGGCGCGAACGGCGCGGCACCGAGCGCGACGAGCACGCTGGCGATCGGCGCGACGGTCGCGGTGAGCGGCACCGGCGACGGGCTGCCGCTGCGCGGCGGGGCCGCGGACGCCGCCCCGATCGTCGGCTACGCGCCGGAGGGGGCGACGGCGACGATCGCCGAGGGGCCGCAGATCGATCGGGCGGGCGAGGTCTGGTACGGCGTCGCGTACAACGGCCTCAGCGGCTGGGGCAACGCGCGCTATCTGGCGGGCGCGGGGGGGCCGCGTGGCACCGGGGCCGCCGGGCCGGGTACCGCGCCCGCCGCCGTCGCGCCCGTCGCTGCGACGACGAGCGCCGACGGCAATGCGCGTGGCGCGGCGATCGCGGCGGCGGGACTGCGCTATCTCGGCGTCCCCTACGTCTGGGGCGGCGCGACCCCGGCGGGGTGGGACTGCTCCGGCTTCGTCCTCTATATCGTCAAGCAGGTGACGGGGCAGACGATGCCGCGCACCACCGAGGCGCAGATCGGCTTCGGGATGCCGGTCATGGCGGGGACGATCCGCGCGGGTGATCTGGTTTTCTTCGCCAACACCTACGCCGCCGGGATCACCCATGTGGGGATCGCGCTCGGCGATGGGCGGATGGTCCACGCGGGCAGCCCCGGCACCGGCACCCTGGTCGCCAGCCTGTCCGACCCCTACTACGCGAGCCACTTCGCGGGCGCGCGTCGTCCGTGAGCCATCTTCCCAATCCAGAACGGCATCTTGACCCGGCATCCTGACAAGGAGGACCGATGACGATCGCGATCGCGACCGAACGCGCCGATACGTCCCTCGCTCTGCGCGACGACGCCACCCTGGTCGGCGAGGCGCGCGAGGGCTCGCTCGCGTCCTTCACTGTCCTGGTGCGGCGGCACGAACGGACGGTCTACCGCGTGGCGCTGCGGCTAGTAGGGCGCAGCGGGGGTGCGGAGGAGGTGGCGCAAGACACCTTCCTCCGCGCCTACCGGGCGCTGGGGCGCTTCCAGGGGGGCGATTTCCGCCCGTGGCTGCTGCGGATCGCCATCAACCGCGCCTACGACGAACTGCGCCGCCGTAAGCGCGCACCCGAGTCGCTCGACGAGTTCGCGATTAAGTCCGCAGCCGCGTTCGAGCCGAACCTGACCTGGACGGCGACCGCGCGTCAGGACGATCCGATCGCGCGGACGGAGCAGCAGGAGTTGGGGCTGCTGCTCCGCGCCGCGCTGGCCCGGCTCCCGTTCGACCAGCGCCTGGCGATCATCCTCAGCGATGTGCAGGGGTACGACTATTTGGAGATCGCTGCGATCACCGGCGTGAGCTACGGCACGGTGAAGTCGCGCCTCAGCCGAGCGCGGGCGCGGCTCCGCGCGATCCTGCGCGGCCCGCTCGAGCAGGGCGGCGCGCACGACTACCTGCCGCGCGAGTGGTCGCAGCCGGAACTGTGTGTCGCCTGCTGATGGCGCGGGTCATCCGCACAGACAAGCCCTGGCGGGGCAACCGAGTCGGGGTTCGGGGGTCGTGAGTCGTGAGAAGGTTCGTCAGCGGCGCGGTGCCTGGCCGGAGGGCACTGCGCTGATGCCCGCTCACGACCCACGACCCACGACTCACGACTATCCCTTCTCCGGCCTCGCCGACACGTAGATGCCGCCCATGCGGCGGGCGGGGCGGCGGTAGACTTTTTCCATGCGGACGTTGCGGCGGGCGGGGACGCGGATAAGCCCGCGCGCGGCCAGCGCGGCGACCGCCGTCGGGGTCGGATCGACGAGGCGCAGGTTGACCGCGCGGGTCGGCGCGCCCGCGCCGTGCGGCATCGTGGGGAGGATCGCGTCGAGGAGCGCCAGGAAGTCGGGGAGACTTGGGGCGGCGGCGGGGCCGAGCCGCCCGGTCGCGTCCTCGACCAGGCAGTAGCCGACCGGCTCATCGCTGCGGCGCAGGAGGCGTGCGCGATCGAGGCCCGCGCCGAGCCAGTAGAGGAGATCGTCCTCACGCCAGCCGCCGTAATAGCTGTCGTCCAGCGCGGCCAGGAAGGGGAGATCGTCCTCCGTGATTGGGGTTATCCAGCGCGCGTCGTCGCCGTTCGCGTCATCGTCGGGCGCGGGGTGCGGCACGAGGGGGGCCGTGCCCTCCGGCGTGCCGAAGAGTTCGGCCACGCTCGTCACCACGAATCCCGCGCGGTCGTAGAGCTCGATCGCGCGGCGGTTGTCCGCGTGGGCCTCGAGGATCGCCGCGTCGCAGCGCTCCTCCTCGCGGAAGAAGCGGTCGGCCTCGCGCACGAGTGCCGTGCCGAGCCCGCGCCCCGCGCGCGCCGGGGCGACCGCCACCGGGCCGAGCCAGCCGACCGGCTCGCGGAGGCCCATGAACGCGAAGCCACCGACCGCGCCGCCATCCTCCGTGATCACGCCGCGCGTGTCCGGCGCGGCGAGCAGATCGCGGAAACGCTCCTCGTCGTGCCGCCACCCGACCGCGCCATCGATCGCCAGCACGGCGGGCAGATCGTCTTCGGCCATCGGGCGGATCGTGTGCGTCTCGGTCATCCGCAATCCCCTCACCATCCCACCACGCACCACCTTACTGTGCGGCAAATGTAGCGCACCGAGCAACGATGGCGCATGGCGGATTATGGCGTGGCGATCCGGGGGGTTCAACCCCCGGCTAGGGGCGGCTCATGCCGCCACGAAATCCCCCTCTGGGGACTGGGAAAGGGGCCACCATGTTCGCAATCGCCATCGTGCGCCGTTTACTGCTGGTCGTAGCCGGTCAACTCCACATAACCCTCGCCGCTGATCGGCGCACCGGCCCGCGTGCCGCTGATCGCGACCTCGCCCTCCCAGTAGATGTTCGTGGTGGACTGGCGGGTGTCGAGCTCCTGGTCGTTGATGATCGGCGTCCAGGTGAGATCGAGGCCGTAGCCGGGGAGCTTGACCTGCCACCGCGCGGGGTAGACGACGCCGGTGTGCGGGCTGGTCCAGCGGTCGAGCGCGGCGATCTCGATCTGGTCGAAGGGGATGTCGGTCACCGTGCCGTTCGCCGCGACGAAGGTGCCGAGCGAGCCGAGTATTCTTTGCCCCGTGCCGCGAACGAGATAGACGGTGAAGTCGCTGCCATCCCCGAGGTTGGCGCTGAACCAGTCCCAGCCTCCATTGGTGACGGTGAGGAAATTCCCCCACTGGTGGTCGAACCACGCCTCGCCGGTCACGTTCTTCCGGGCGCCCCCGTCCTCGACGGTGCCGGTCACCGCCATCCGCGTGCGCGAGTAGTAGTAGGTGCCCCCGGCGGGGCCATAGTCGATGAAGCCGCCCCGGTGCAGGGCCAGGCCTTTCGTCGCGCGCAGGTCGAGCGCGAGCGCGTAGCCGGGCGCGGTCATCTCGATGTGATCGGTGCCGTTCAGGCCACGCCACGCCCAGTCGCCTATCTTCAGGTCGAATCCCTTGTCGGTCGCGCCCGCGAGCTGATCGGCGGCGCTCTGCTGCGTCCGCTGGTCGTAGCGGAAGATGCCGCGCTGGTGATCGGTGACCGCCGCGTGGGCGGCGTAGTAGGCCGGGATGTTGTTGCGGATCGACTGGAAGATCACCGACTCGAAGCCGTACTTCATGCCGTCGGCGGCGGCGAGATGGCCGGTGTAGTACCACCACTCGGTCAGCGAGGGGTGCGGTGCCTCGTCGCGCGGGAAGCTGACCGGCGCGGGGATCGGCGTCGCGCCGCTGACCGGCGTGAAGGGGCCGGGCCAGGGGGCTTTGCCCCCGCTGCCCCCGGCGACGGGCTGACCACAGGCCGCAAGCAGGAGCGCGGGCAGAGCCAGCGCTGAGGTACGCAGGAGGAGTTGGCGGCGGGTCAGTGTCATCGGCGTGTTTCCTCTTTGGTTACGATCGTTGTGATGGTCGGGTCGGCGCGCTGGTCCGCCCCCGTCGTCGCGCCGTTCGCGCCGTTCGCGTGCGCTCTGGTGGCAGTCGGCGCACCGCTGTCCGTACCCCCGTCCGTACCTAGTAGTGCGTAGCTCGTGTGCTCCTCCGTGTGGGGCAGCCAGCGGTCCAGCCAGGCGGGGATGTACCAGTTCCACCCCCCGAGGAGGCGCATGGTGGCCGGGACGAGGAGGGCGCGGACGATCGTGGCATCGAGGAAGACGGCGAGGGCGACGCCGAGGCCGAACGCCTTGATCAGGACGATGTCGGCGCTGACGAACGACCCCGCGACGACCACGACGATCAGCGCGGCGCTGGTGATGATCCGCCCGCTCCGCTCCAGGCCAGTCGCCACCGCGCGGGTATTGTCGCCCGTCTCGACCCACGCCTCGCGGATGCGCGTCAACAGGAAGACCTCGTAGTCCATGCTGACCCCGAAGAGGGTACAGAACATGATGATCGGCAGCGTCGCCTCCACGAAGCCGAGCGGTGCGAAGCCCAGGAAGCGCGACAGATGGCCCTCCTGGAAGACCCAGACGAGTGCCCCGTAGGAGGCCACGAGCGACAGCGCATTCATCAGGATCGCCTTCAGCGGCAGCACGACCGAGCGGAGCAGGACCAGCAGGATCACGTAGGTGGCGAGGACCACGCCGAGGAGCGCCTTCGGGAAGTCGGCGTACATCGTGTCCACCACGTCCACCACCCCGGCGGTCGTGCCGGTGACCTGGTAGGTCAGGCCGCCGGGCGGGATCGTCGAGCGCAGGTCGGTGACGAGCGATTTCGACTCGTTGGAGACCGACGAGTTCTTGAGGACGACGCTGACGAGCGTGGTGTCGCCGCGCGCGAGGCGCGGGGCGAGCAGGGCCGCGTAGGGGTCGATGATCCGGTCGGGATTACTGTAGATCAATTCGTACTGCGCGCGCTCGAGCTGGGTGTCGAGCGTGGTGAGCGAGTCCACGCGGGCGACGCGCGGGTCGTTCTGGAGGGTGTGGGTGAGGGCGTAGAGGGCGTCGATGTTGGCGGGATCGTAGATCGAGGAGCCGTTCGGCGTCTTGATCACCAGCGCGAGCGGCTCCAACTCCGCCGCGCCGAACTTCGCCACCAACAGATCGTAGCCCTGTCGCGAGGGGACGTTCTGCGGCAGGATCGAGGCGTCCGGCGAGGAGAGGCGGACATTCAGAAAGGGCGACCCGATCAGGAGCAGCAGCGCCAGAGTGGGGATGAAGAAGCGCCAGGGGCGCGCCATCACCGCCAGCGCCAGGCGATGCCACGCGCCGCCGTCCTCGTCCGGGCGCCGCGAGCGATAGCGGATGATCGTCAGCGCGTTGATCCGCTCGCCGAGGAGGCCGAGGATCGCGGGTAGCAAGGTTAGCGCGGCCAGCACCGAGAAGAAGACGACGATCACCCCGGCGAAGCCGACCGAGCGGAGGAACATGAACGGGAAGATGATCAGCCCGGACAGGCCGATCAGCACCGTCAGCCCCGAGAAGAAGATCGCGCGCCCCGCCGTGGCGACGGTGATCGCCACCGCGTCTTCGAGGGGGCGCTGTGCCAATTCCTCGCGGAAGCGGGAAGTGATGAAGAGGGCGTAATCGACCGCCAGCCCCAGGCCGAGCATCGTGGCGAGGTTGAGGACGAAGATCGAGAGGTCGGTGACGTTGCCGAGGAGAAAAATGCTCGCCAGGATCGCGATCACGCTGAACCCGCCGACCACCATCGGCGTCACGGCGGCGGCGAGCGAGCCGAAGACGAGCGCCAGGGCGATCAGCGCCAGCGGGAAGGCGATGATCTCGCCGCGCTGCAAGTCCCGTGAGCTCGTCGTCTCGATGTCGGCATAGACGACCGGCCCTCCGGCGACGATCCGCTCCATCTCCGCCGGGACCGGGCGGATCGTGTCCTCGATCGTCGGCAGGATCTGCTGCGAGCCCTCCGGTGGCGTGGAGAGGTTCAGCAGGACGTAGGCGGTGTGGCGGTCGGCGGCTATCTGGCGCGGGTTGGTGGTGAACGAGGCGACCTCGGCGATCTCCGGCACCCGACCCACGTCTCGCAGCGACTCCTGCACCCCGGCCAGGAAGCGCGGATCGTCCACGGCCCACGCCCCTGAGCTGAAGATGACCGAGAGGCTGGTCGGGCGGAAACCGAGATCCCGTTCGAGCGTCACCAGCGCGCGCGACGACTCGGCGTTGTCGTTGGCGAAGCCGCCCACCTTGAGGACGCCCGCCACGCGCGGGGCGAGCGGCAGGCTCAGCAGCACGACCACGGCCCAGAGGCCGACGACGAGCTTGCGGTGCCGGAAGAGCCAGTGCCCGAGGCGCAGAAATGACATCGTTCCCTTGTCCCCTTCGCGCGGCGACGCTGCCGCGCGACTATGGTGCCGATGCGCCCGTTTGGTGTGTCGTGCCTTCTTTGCTGCCGCCCATCCGGCGCGGCACCATCGTGGATGGGCCGCTGAAGCTGGCCGTACCCGTTGTCTTGCACAGGTAATGCCACAGTTTCATCCAAGTATAGTGGCGAAGTGGTCAGTGGTCAGTAGTCAGTAGTCAGCAGCCAGAGAGGCGATAGACGTTGGTCGAGGGTGCGAACAACCGGGCGCTGGTAAGGCTCCCAGCCCGCGTAGGCGGGGGGCAACCCCCGGAAACGCGGCGGCGGCGCGGCCACCCTCACCCCGGCGCTGCGCGCCACCCCTCTCCCCATCCGAGGAGAGGGGAGTGCAGTTGGTGGAGTGAGGGCTGCTGTGGGCGCGGTGCGGCCCTCACCCCGGCTTGCCAGGTGACGCTGCGGCGTTCGGCTTGGGCTGACGTCCGCCTGCGTGCGCGGGACAAGCGCCCAATCCCTATTGTCCCCTGGGCGCGAGAAGCCTGAAAGACGGAAAGTACCTGGAACATGCGACGGAGGGCGATCAGGAGTAACCGGCGACTACGCTACAATGCGGTAGGCCGTGGCGCGAGAAGCCTGGGGCGATGCGACGGAGCGGGGGCAGCATGGATACACGCTACGTGCATGGCTACGATCAGCCGGAGAATACCCGCCTACAGGATCAGGCCACCACCCTGGTGGAGTTGCTGCACGGCGACACCGCCTACCCGGCGGGGAGTCGGGTGCTGGAGGTCGGGTGCGGGGTCGGCGCGCAGACGCTCACCCTCGCTGCGAACAGCCCGGACGCCGCGATCACCGCGATCGACATCTCCGCCGCGTCGGTCGCCGAGGCCGAGCGGCGCGCGACGGCGGCGGGCTACATCAACGTGCGCTTCGCGCAGGCAGACATCTTCGACCTCCCCTACGCGCCGGAGTCGTTCGATCACCTCTTCGTCTGTTTCGTGCTGGAACACCTCCCGCGCCCGACCGAGGCGCTGCGCGCGCTGCGGGCCTATCTCCGACCGGGCGGGACGATCACCGTGATCGAGGGGGACCACGGCTCGACCTCCTTCTACCCTGAGAGTGCCGCCGCGCGCGCCGCGATCGCCTGCCAGACCGAGTTGCAGCGCCGGGCCGGTGGCGACGCGATGGTCGGACGGGCCTTGTATCCGCTCCTGCGCGCGGCGGGCTACCGTGCGCCATACGTCTCGCCGCGCCTAATCTACGTCGATGGCAGCAGGCCGGAACTGATCGAAGGTTTCACGAAGCGGACCTTCACGGCGATGATCGAGGGTGTCCGCGAACCGGCGCTCGCGGCGGGCCTGATCGACGTCGCCATGTTCGACTAGGGCATCCGTGATCTCTACCGCACCGCCGAGGCGGATGGGGTGTTTTGCTACACGTTCTTCAAGGCCGTCGCGGAGAAGTAGTCGCAGGCGATATTGAAACCAGAATTGAGGTCGGCATTCATCCGCTGAGTAGGCGATAGCGCTAACAGCAGACGTGCGCGTGGGAGAATGATGTGGAGTGCGAAGGTTCCGATAGGTCTGACGCGGGACGCGCGCGCCGCCTGCCACCCCCGATCGGGCGGCGGCGTGTCGTGATCGGCCTATCCGTCCTCACATTGAGCTGGCCGCTCGCCGCCTGCCAGCGGGCGACGCCAACCTCGGGGGCGATCATCAGCGGGCAGGCCCTGGCCCAATACCCCGAGTATCACCTCTATTACCCAGGCTCGACCCTGATCGGGCAGGGGACGAAGGATGCCGAGACGGGTCCGTCCGGCTACAGCCGCGCGAACGCGGGCGCAACCCTCGGGACGGACGCCACGGCGGATGAGGTGGTGGCCTTCTACACGCGCGAACTCGCCGCGCGCGGCTGGCAGGTCTCGGACATCGACGGCGTCTCCGATACCGCCGAGCTCGCTGCATACGGCTGGCGCAATGGGCACGTCGCCTTCCGGCTGAGCATTCAGCGCCCCCATGACCCGCGCAACCCGACCGCGATCGACAGCTACCGGACAGCTTACACAATCTTACTCACCGCCGACGACCCGCGCGATCCCTCCTGGCAGTCGCAGCCGTGACGCTTCGGCGTGCAGCTAACGCCTGAGGATGCGCGACGGAGGCGATTGGCCGACTCTACGCACTGTAATGGAATGGTTAGAGCAGCGACAAGGCCACGCCCATCAGCCCGGCGAAGATGGCGACGAGCCAGAAGCGGAGCGTCACCTGCGTCTCGGACCAGCCGATCAGCTCGAAGTGGTGGTGGATCGGGGCTATCTTGAAGAGCCGACGCCCGCCGGTGCGCTTGAAGTAGGCGACTTGCAGGATCACCGAGAGGACTTCGGCGACGAAGACGAGGCCGACGACCGGCAGGAGGAGCCATTGCCCGGTCATGAAGCCGACCGTCGCCAGCGCCGCGCCGATCGCCAGCGACCCGGTGTCGCCCATGATGACCTGGGCCGGGTGGGCGTTGTGCCAGAGGAAGCCGAGCAAGGCCCCGACCATCGTGAAGCAGAAGGTGACGACGCCGACCTGCCCCTGGATGTAGGCGATGATCCCGTAGGCGACGAACGCGATCGCCGAGGTGCCCCCCGCGAGGCCGTCCAGCCCATCGGCCAGGTTGACCGCGTTCGACATCCCCGCGATCCCGATGACCGCGATCGGGATCATCGCCAGGCCGATGTCGAAGGTGCCGACGCCGGGGACGATCAGGCGGTGGAGGCCGAGTGGGCCATAGATGATCAGCGCGGCGACGAGCGCGAAGCCGGTCAGCCAGGCCATCTTGAAGCGCGCGGTCATCCCCGCCGTCTTCTTGCCACCGACGAGGCTGAGGCGGTCGTCGATCGCGCCGAGGATGCCGCAGCAGAGGAGGACCGCCAGGGGCAGGAGCATCGAGAGGCGACCGTAGAGGTTGAAGGCGAAGGTGAGGATGAAGGCGGAGAGGGTGATCATGATCCCGCCCATCGTCGGGGTGCCGGTCTTGACCAGGTGGTGCTGCGGCCCGTCGATCCGCACCTGCTTGCCGATCTTCTTCGCGCGGAGAAAGGCGATGATCGGTTTGCCGATCAGCACCGTGAAGACGAAGCCGAGCCCCGCGATCGCCAGCGAATAGGCCATGTTCCAGTTCGGGCGATCCGCCGGGATCTGGATCCAAAGGGCGAGCGCGATCGTGTGCGACATCGGTTTCTCCCTGCCCGCTGGGCGGTGGCGGCTTCTCTTCTCGCTGGCGTGTCGGGCGGTAGTATAGGCGATCGTGCCACGTTGTCATACCCCTCTTTCGCCTCTCGCTGGCCTATGCGAGACTACGCGCGGGAGGTGGCCGATGACAGCGGGCGTGACCGAAACCATCCTGGAGGTGATCGCGCTGGACGCCACCGACGCGGTCGCGGCGACGGCGGGCGGGGCCGACCGGCTGGAGATCGTCAGCGCGATCGAGCTGGGGGGGTTGACGCCGGATCCGGTGACCTTCGCGCGGATCCGCGCCGCGACCGGTCTGCCGCTGCGCGTGATGCTGCGGACGAATGGCGGCTACCGCATCGCGCCGGACGAGCTCGACGCGCTCTGCGGGGCGGCGGCGGCGCTGCGACGGGAGGGGGCCGATGGGTTCGTCCTCGGTTTCCTCGACGCGGACGACGCGATCGATCACGGTGCGATCGCGGCGCTCGGCGCGGTCATCGCCCCCTGCCCGTGGACCTTCCACCGCGCCTTCGACCAGGTCGCGGACGCGCGCGCTGCCTGGACGACCGTGGCCGGACTGCCGGGTGCCGACCTGATCCTGTCGAGCGGCGGACCGGGCGAGCTGGGCGCGGGGTTGGACGCCTACCGCCAGCGCGCCCCCTGGCAGACGGCGGGGCTGCGCTGGCTGGCCGGTGGTGGGCTGGCCGGGGCGCACGTCGCACCGCTGCGCGCGGCGGGGATCGCGCAGTTCCACGCGGGGCGACTGGTGCGCGCGGGTGGCAACTGGGCGCACCCGGTCGATGCGGCGGCAACCCGCGCCTTGCGCGCGCAGCTCGCACCCAATACGGGGCAGCGGGCCGATCCTGACACGGTCGGGCCCGTCCGGGGCGATGGGGCTGAGATGCTGCCGGGCGATGGGCAGGGGTGATGCGATAGGGCCGAAGTTGGGGCTGGGATTCCACGATCGGCCGCTGACACCGGCGCACTTTCGATTCTCGCGGGAGGACGGCGCGACCACGCGATCGTCCGCACGCCGCGCTGCGGTTCGGATGCCGCTGCGGACCGTGGCGCAGTTGCACGATCCGAGGGGGCAAATCGACGCTGCGGGCCTCGCGCCACCCGCCATCATTCCGTTAAGCGGAAGCGCCGCTCGTGTAACTCGATATAGCCGCCCGCTGTGAGCGCCTCGAGCGTGCCAGATGGGAGATAGATTTCCCTGTGTGTCCTGTCGTCCGGGACAGGCGAAGCGAATGCTTCCATCCTGGCTCGCTCGAACGTGAACCAGCCCGCCCGCGAGCGACTACGCCCGCGTAGCTCCTGGAGCGTCGCTTGCTGCCCGGCGGTTAGCTTGCCGCGCTGTTGCATGGGTATCCCTTCGGGCCTACTTCGTCGGCCACGACGTTCATGGTTGGCGAAGCGGCCCCGCCTGGCTGGTTGTGTCGTGGTGCAAGCGCACCGCACGGTCGATCGCGCCGTGCGGCGTACCCACGGCTAACTATTCCCCTGGTCGAGTTTGATCCAGCCGTGCCGCAGCGCCTGCATCACCGCCTGGGTGCGGTCGTTGACGGCCAGCTTCCGCAGGATCGACGTGATGTGGTTCTTCACCGTCTGGTCGCTGATGCTCAGCGCGCGGGCGATCTCCTTGTTGGATTGGCCGTCCGCCACCGTCCGCAGGATCTCGAGCTCGCGCGGCGTGAGCGGCGAGAAGATCTCGGCCACTTCCGGGGTATCCAGATCGCGGAACTGGTCGAGCAGGTGGCGGGCCACCCTCGGCGAGTCGAGCACGCGGTCGTTGATGGGGTATTCGCCGCGCGCGACCCGCCGGATCGTCGTCAGCAGCTCCTCGCCACTCCCATCCTTGGTCAGGAAGGCGGCGGCCCCCGCGCGCACCGCATCCAGGATCCGCGCCTCGTCCATGTGCAGCGTGACCATGATGATGCGGACCTGCGGGTGCAGGCGGTGCAGGCGGCGCGCCAGCTCCAGCCCGTCCATGCCCGGTAGGTTGATATCGCACAGGATGATGTCTGGCAGGGCCTGCTCCACGAGGCCGAGCGCCTCCTCCGCCGTGCCCGCCGTCCCGACCAGGCTCAGGCCCGAGTCCGAGGCGATGACCAGCCGCAGCCCGTCTCGGAAGAGTGGGTGGTCGTCCACCACCAGGATTCGCGAACGCTCCATGCGATTTCCCCCTTGCAACCATACTGTTGGTGTCCTGAGCCCGCGCTGCATAGGGTCGTTGTAGCGCGCGATTCCACACGCAGATAGGCTACAGTAACCCCGCTAGGGCAGATTCGATCGTGATTCGCGATACGTGTCGAGTACCGCAGCGGTATCGGTGTCCCCATGATCCGGCGCGCCGGGCCGCTCCGCGTGCTATTCGTGCTGCGCGCCGTGGCGATCACCGGGACGGTGAGAGCGGTGCCATGCTGCGAGAAAGCGCCGTCGGCGCTGTCGGCGGAACGCCCATACTGCTCGTCGCCATCGGTGATGTCAGGGTAGATGTAACCATGCATGCCGCTCCCTTTCGCCGTGATGGGGGGCCGGTCGCCACTATGAGCGTACATCCGCACGGGAAGCATGTCTATCGGGCATACGAGGGAGACTCCGGCAGCGGATCGACTATTGGGCCAGTGTAGCACGATCCGGCACGAAGCTCGCCCTATCGCTGACACTGAGCAGTCGGACTCACGCGACGGCAACTGGTCGCGTAGGTGGGTTCTGGCCGCTGCGCCTCCCGACCCCTTGCGGGGTTAGCGGGCAGCTGCCGTTCGCGCTCGCCGCACCCCGCGCGCGAGTCGGCCGATTTCTCGCGCGGCGGGGACCGCCCGCACAGCCATCGACGACCGGGAAGCGCGCTGCGACCGTGCTGTGCCGCCGCACGCTGCCAAGGCGCTGACCCTTCGGCGTTGCGCCCACGTCCTGCTCGGCACACCGGTGCCGCCGATCGCCGGGACGCACCCGTGCGTCGCCGCGAGCGGTCGCGGCGGGCGTTCGCCCCGGACGAGGCGGGACGGCTCCCCGCCAAGTCTCGCCGCCCTGATCGCGCTTGTCCTTCAGCGCGTTCGTATGGCGGATCACCGCGTCGACGCGGGAAGTGCTAGTATACGGCGCACGCCCGTGCTCCGGCGGGGCCGCGTTATGCGGGGGTCGAGGCCGCGAGGTGGCGATCGCTGCGAACTGTCGCGGGCCGATCCTGCCGCCGTGCCGATCGCGCGGGATCGGGATCGCGGCGCGCGAAAGTTATCCGCTCGGCCCGTACCGGCCAGCGGCCACGAATGAGCAGGAGTACTGCCACCATGTCCGCCGTTACGCCGAACCCGCCCTACTACGCCACGCGCCAGTGCGGCGCTGCGACGATCACGGTGATCAATGATGGCGATGTGACGGTCCCGGTCGCGGCGGTCTTCGCCGCCGAAGAGGCGGCCTGGCTGCGCGAGGCGGGCGAGGCCGACGGTGAGGGGAACCTTGTCACCGCGCAGCTGATCGTCCACATCGCGATCGGCGACCGCTCGATCGTGATCGACCCCGCGTTCGACGATCCTGACACCGCCTGGGATCGGCACTTCGCGGGCCGCTGGCCGCGCGTGCGGCGCACGCCCGGCCTGGCGGCGGCGCTCGGCGCGCTCGGGATCGCGCCGGCAGGGGTCACGGACGTGATCTTCACCCACGCGCACGACGATCACTTCGTCGGCGCCCTGTACGAGGCGGACGGCGCACTCCACCCGCGCTTCCCGCACGCGCGGCACCTGATCGGGCGGGCCGACTGGGACGGCAACCCGCGCCGTGAGAAGCCGGACGACGATCTCGCGCGGCGACTCGGCGCGCTCGACGCGCTGGGGCTGCTCGTGCCGATCGCGGGGGAGTGTGAGGTCGGGCAGGGCGTGACGATCCTGCCCGCGCCGGGCGAGAGCCCCGGTCACCAGCTCGTGCGGGTCGCGTCGCAGGGCGAGCGCTTCTACGCGCTCGGCGATCTCTTCCACCATCCGAGCGAACTGGCGCACCTCGACTGGTACTCGCCCTGGAACGATCCCCTCGCCATGCGCGACTCCCGCGCGCGCTTCCTGGCCGAGGCGGTGCCGCGCGGCGCGGTCGCCCTCTTCACGCACGCGCCCTTTCCCGGTTGGGGGCGGCCCTTGCGCGAGGGTGGGGGGTATCGCTGGGAAGCGCTCGCCGCACAGTGAACGCGACGATGCGAAGTGGTCCGCCTGATTTAGGTCGGAGTGGCACTCGCGCGTGGTCCAACGGTACTGCCAGGATCGCTGCGGGTCGTTCGTATAGCGCGCTGCTCAGGTATCCGGGGGTTGAAACACCCATGAAGGGCGCAATGCTACCCGTGAAGGGCACAATGCCCTGGCTGGGGGTGTCCGGCGGCACCGGCGAAGTGCCCCGGAGGGCAGCCACCACCCATGAAGGGCGCGCTGTACTCCTGAAGGGCATAATACCCGCCCGCGCGGGCTGGGCGCGAACAGGCCAACCAGCATGCGTCACGCCACAGCCTATCCACGGACGCGGCCTCCGCGTGCGATCAGAAATGAGGGAAATTCGATGCCCAGTGTGACGAGTTTCGGTCTGTTCCTGACCGCCGCGATCGTCCTCGCGGTGTCGCCGGGTCCGGGAATGCTCTATGTGCTCGCGCGGAGCCTGCGCGGCGGGCGGCGCGAGGGGCTGTCCTCGTCGCTCGGCACGGCGGTCGGCGGCTTCGGCCACGTCGTCGCCGCGTCGTTCGGACTCTCCGCCATCCTCGCGACCTCCGCGACCGCCTTCAACGTCGTCAAGTATGCGGGCGCGGCCTACCTGATCTACCTCGGCGTCCGCACGATCGTCGCAGGCAAGGATGCGGCGCAGGAGAACCCGAGTGTGAGCGGTGCCGCGCGGCAGGCGTTTCGCCAGGGGATCACCACGGAGCTGTTCAACCCCAAGACCGCGCTCTTCTTCCTCGCGTTCCTGCCCCAATTCATCGATCGGGATGCGCCTCCGATCCCCCAACTCCTCCTGCTCGGCAGTATCTCCGTCTGCCTGAACACGAGCGCCGACGTGGTCGTCTCGCTGCTGGCCGGGCCGATCGGCACGCGGCTACGGGCCAGCCCGCGCCTTCGTAACGGCCAGCGCTTCTTCTCCGGGGGCGCATTGATCGGGCTCGGGACGTATGTCGCCGTCTCGGGCGAGCGGCGGTGAGGACATTGCTGGCGGGCAGCATCCTTACGGGCCGACCGTTCGTGCGGACTGTCCCATTGCACAGAGACCGCCTACCCCACGTATATCCATCGATGGAGCCTCGAAATTGAGCCAGACCCTGGACGCGGTGATGATCTGCGTCGTGCCGACGAGATGTGCCGGTACGGCTGTGCGGTAGGCGATGCCTGCGGACGTGAGTGCTTCCTCGCTCGCTCGCTGAGCTATGCCATTCCGTAGATGCCAGGGAGCGATCTGGATACGCGGACCACCGTGCGGGATGGTGAAGGTATCGGTCAGAACCGCGCTCAGCCCATCGTCACCGAGCCAAAAATACAACTCGAAGTCTCCATACTTCCAGATGGTGGGGCGGGGATATTTGCGGGAGATGCCGCCAACGTCATCGGGCGGCCCGAGGAGGAGGGCAGTTTCAGCGCGTGTCTGCCCGAAGCGGAGCGGACCGAACAGGCCCGTCCGCAACCAATCGAGCAATAATATGGCGACTGGTTGTTTCATCCGGGCGTTCGACCTGGACTATAGGCGGGTGAAATCGGTCGGAGCCTGATGCAGAAATCACTGCTCGCCATGCGTTGCCCAGCGATTCGCGGGCCAGGCGTAGGGCGGCATCGCCGAGATCGGCACCTGGATCAGCCGATCGCCCTCCTCCATGATCACAACGATGTCGATCCCGGCGTTAACGCCGCTCTCCCAGATCAGCTGCTTGCAGGCCTGACAGTTCGGGCCGGTGATCGCGACGATCTCTCGCTCGCCGTGGATGGCGGCGTGCTCCAGCGCGGTCGCCTCGGCGTGCATCGTCAGCGCCATGATCGCGGTGTGGTAGGAGACGCCCGCGTAGCGGTTCCCACGCGCGGTCAGCACGACCGCCGCGACCTTCTGCGGCTCGGGATAGGAGTTGGCGCGCGTCGCGGCGACCTCGGCCAGCATGTCGCGGCAGAGATCGTCGGGGAGGATCGTAGCGGCGCAGGCCGTCATGGACGGTGTAGGGCAGTTCTATACGCGGCAGTATAGCAAGGGGTGGTTAGCGGCGATGGGCCGAGGTAAACACCTGTGATGCTTCGAGATTGCTGGGAGGTGTGTATACTCACGAGTGTTCACGATTCGCTACCATCGCGGGGAAGGGTAGCCATGCCCGACTGGCATCGGTATCGGCGGCAAACCATCGGCGTTGTGCTCCTCGGCGTCTGTCTCGCGCTCGGCGGTTGTAGCCCGCCCACTGTTCGTCATGGAACTGCGCTCGCCACAGCACCGCCCACAGCACCACTGACAGTAACGCCCACCACACCGCCACTCCTTGTGCGCGATGAGATAGTCGCTGGCGACTACTACTGGGTCCACGATGGGGAGCGGATCGATCGTCGCCCGACCCTCTCGCCGGGTGGTCGCTGGGTGGCCTGGATTCCGTCTACATTCGCGAACGATATTCGGTCCTATCGCCTGCTGATCCGCGATACCCTGAGTGGCGAGGTGCGCGACCTCACGGTCGAGCCCGCGATCCAGATCAGCAGCCCGCGCTGGTCGCCGGATAGCCGGTCGCTCGCGTTCGTCGCCTACCGCCCTGTGGCGGGGCGAGCGGCACCGTCTGCGGTCTGGCGCGTCGATATCGGTGACGGTGCTCGCCGGTTGCTCTACCGCAACGAGAACGCGCGGGGTGCCCCGGACGCGAGCGGCCCGAGCCTGAGTCTCGGTGCGTGGTCGCCCGATGGGACACACCTCGCGATCGGTGGCACAATCTGGGGTGGTCCGTCGCCGCAGGCCGGTGCCTGGATCAGCACCGACGGCTCAGGCGCGCTCGCCCCTATCCAGCGCCTGACCGCGACCGAGTGCGGTACCACGCGCTCCATGCCGAATCAATACCGCTCGCCCGACGACGACTATGCGATCTGTCTTGTTGGCACCGCCGATCTCCTACACGGCCCGGCCACGCCGCCCCCTGGCGACAAAGATCAGTCGCTCGTCCTGCACGATCTCCGCACCGGGGAGACGCGCGTCCTGGTGTCCGACGAGCGCAGCGTGACCTTCGTCGGTTTCTCGCTAGATGGCGCTTGGGTTATCTTCGCGACCGGTTCCTATCCCGAGGGGATCGCGGTGACACGCTTCGGCGTCATCCGGCGCGACGGCACGGGGCGCTACGATTTCGAGGCGACGAGCGTGTTCCCGCTGCCCAATGATCGCCTCTACTTCGCGGCCCCGGCGGTGGTCAGCGGCTCGGGCCACACGCTGTCCGTTCTGGACTTCGCGACCCATGCCACTCATCCTGTGATCGTCGACTGGCCAGATCCGGGCATCCTCGCCGTGTCGTCCGATGGCACGCGCCTACTGGCGATCCGCAGCGCCAGCGACGCCCCGCGCAATGGCGTCTGGCGCGACGGCGAGATCCACCTGTTCACGCTCACCACCGGCGGCGTGCCGTGACCGGTCGCGCCCGGCGGTGTCCCGACGCAGACGAGTGTGCCAGGCGATGATCGAGAACGCGACTCCCGTTCAGCGCTCGTTTTCGCTATCCGGCAGGAGCGCGTAGGCCACCTGCAACGTCACGGTGACTGCCCCCCCGCCCGCCTCGATCGGAGTGGTGGACGCCGCCGCCACCCCGCGCATCGCGCGCATGTGTTGGATGGGTGCCGCGCCCCCCGCCTCGGCGATGCCGAGCACGTCGCCGAGCGTTGCACCGGCGAGCGCCGCATAGTGCGCGGCCTTGGTGCGGGCGTCGGCCATCGCGGCCTCGCGGGCGCGGTGGAGGGCGTCCGCCTCGTCGCGCAAACCGAAGGCGACGCCGCCGATGCTGTTGGCCCCGGCGTCGATCGCCGCGTCGAGCAGTTCACCGACGCGCGCGAGGTCGCTCACCAGCAGGCGCACGGTGTTGCCGACGCGGTAGCCGCGCGGCTTGCCGTCGCGGTCGTGGTCCTGCCAGACGTTGTACCCCGCTGTCTGGATCTCGCGCGCGGGGAAGCCCCATTCGGCGAGGCGGGCGCGGAGGGCGGTGCTGCGCGTGGCGTTCTCGCGCTGCGCCGTGGCGAGCGTGCGGTCGGTCGTCTCCACGCCGAGCGTCAGGATCGCCACATCGGGCGAGGTCGTCACCCGCCCCGTCCCGACGACGCTGACCGTGCGCGGCTCGTCTCGCATCATGACGGACATAACGCTTACCCCCTCCTTGGTTCGCGCCCCTCAAAAGCCGTACTTACCGGCGAAATAGGCGAACGAAGCGCTCTGTCGGCGGGCGGTGTCGAAGTCGAAAGCGTCGAGCACCTCGGTCATGTAGACGATGCCGGAGCGGAAGCGCGCGGGTTGCAACTCGCGGAATCGCTCTTTCGTCATCGTCTGTGTGTCATGCTCCACGCGCGTACCGAGTCGGCGCGCGGCGTTCACGTCGAGTCCCGCGTGGTACCAACTCTCGATCTCCGCCTTGACGATGATGATGCGCCGCGCGTCGAGCCGGTTGAAGGCACCTTGCAATGCCGCTTTCTTGCGAGTGACGCACGGCGCGCTATCGATGTCGGCAACGAAGAGGTAGTCGGCCCCCATCGCTTCGATGCTGCGCAAGAATTTGTCGATGCTTGCGTTCTTCATCCCCGCGTAACGCTGTACGGTGATGTTGTCATAGCGACTGGCAAGGCGCGGTACAACGATGGTGTTGAAGAAGCGTTCGTCGTCGGTCCCTTCGACCCAGATGAAAAGACGCCTGTAGCCGCTCACCTCACGCCCCGAGCAGATTGCGGGCGAAAAGTTCATCGATGCCGATCTCGTTCTCCAGAAAAACGCGCACATCGGCGCTCTCCGCCGGGCGGCGGATCGTGGAGAAGCCTTCGCGGTCGCGGGACACAAAGAGGAGATCATCGAGCGCGACGTTCTTCACGATCTCGGGGTTGTGCGTAGTGACGATGATCTGCTTGTTGCGCGACGCATCCTTGAGCAACCCCGCGACCCTCGCCAGCAAGTAGGGGTGGATATTCCGTTCCGGTTCCTCGATTACGATCAGCGGCTTATCGCTGAAGAACAGCGCGACGAGCAGCGCGATGACGTGGATTGTGCCATCGGAGAGGAGCGAGGCGGGAAGATATTGATCGCCGGAATAGCTTTCGCGCAGACGGAAATGGAGGAAGCGATCGGCGAGCCGTTGTACATCGACGCTCTCAGCGAAAGGCAGTACATCGTGCAGGAGGCTTGAGAACTCGCGGCGTTTATCTTCGTCCTCCAAGATGTTTTTGAGTGCGATGACGAGATTACTACCGTCTTCTTCGAGGTCGACCTTACCGGTAATCTGCGCGGTCTGCTTCGGCAGCTTAGTGTTGAAGTCGTAGATTGGAAGCTTGGTTATGATGTCTGTCCGTAGATTAGGCAACAGTAATGAATGTCCTGGCAAGTTTTCTAACAGTAATCCCTTGATGGGTACAATAAGAGCATCGGCCTTACCTTTCGCGATCTTCCAGATGCTTGGATCTGATTGTTCGCGAGTCATTTCACTAATTGGTTGGGAACGATAATGTAAGTAGCCCTTGCTGGCAGAATAGAATAAGGGGCTATCTCCAATTAGCTTCGGCCTTCCGCCTTCTTGAGAACGCTCAATTAGCGTACGATGTATAAGTAAATCATCTGCAACAATATCGTAGTTGTCATCCGTAATTACACCAAGTCGGAACCGATATGATACTTCTTTCAGTGTGCCATCAATAGATGCTTTACTGGGTGACACGGACATCAAGGATGAATAATCACCTGAAAGCTGTGGATCATAGAATTCTACCGCAATCTCTATTGGTTCTTTTTGGCCAATTGTAAGATTCGTGATGTAGTTGTTGCCCCCCTGAATGGATACAGCATTGTCCAATCCAAAGTTCGCTATATCCCGCACGAAGCGCAACAACTGCACGAAGTTCGACTTGCCCGAGGCGTTCGCGCCGATCAGGACGTTGAGCGAGCCGAGCGTCACATCAAGGTCGCGGAAGCTCTTGAAGTTGTGCGCCTCGATACGGGTCAAGGGCATGACGGCTCCTCGCTTGGGGAAATTAACGGTGTCCGCCCGCAAGTATACCTTGCGGGCGGACACCTCTATCGGGAAAGGGCAATTGGGGGGGCCGATCTAGGACTTCGCCGTCGTCGCGGCCTGCAAGCGGGCCAACTCCTCCTCGGCGACCGAGGGGTCGAGCTTGATGAAGAGCGGCTCGGGCTGGCGAAGTGCTTGGTCCGCCGGGACCGCCTCGATCGCCCAGCGCGCGGTTGCGGGGGTCGCGATGCGCCCGCCCGCCGCGTGGCCGCTCCAGGTGCCGGTCGTGGCATCCCCCTCGTCGAAGCCGAGGAGGCTGTGGATCCGCTCGGCGGAGAAGGGGAGGAAGGGCGTGGTGAGCACTTTGAGGGCGTTGATCGCCTGGATCGCCACAAAGAGGGCGCGCCCCGCCGCCGCGCGGTCGGTCTTGAGCGCCTTCCACGGCGCGGTCTCGTCCAGGTAACGGTTCGTCGCCCCGGCGAAGGCCAGCGCCTCTTTGAGGGCGTCGCGCAGGTGCGCCCCGGACAGCAGTTCGGTGACGCGCGCGAAGGCGGCGTCGCGCTCGGCGAGCAGCGCGTGGTCGCGCGGGGTCAGCGCGCCCGGCTCGGGTACACGACCATCAAAGTTCTTGTAGGTGAAGGAGAGGACGCGGTTCACAAGGTTGCCCCAGGTGGCGACGAGCTCGCTGTTGATCCGCGTCACGAAGTCGGCCCAGCTCCAGTTGCTGTCGCGCGTCTCCGGGGCGAGCGCGGTCAGGTAGTAGCGGATCGCGTCCGGCTGGTAGCGATCCTCGATGTCCGGCAGCCAGACAGCCCAGTTGCGGCTGGTGCTCATCTGCTCCCCTTCGAGATTCATGAACTCGGCGGCGGGGACATCGTAGGGGAGATTCAGGCCGCCGTAGCCGATCAGCATCGCCGGCCAGATGATCGTATGGAAGGGGATGTTGTCCTTGCCGAGGAAGTAGTAGGCGCGCGCCTCCGCCGCAGCGGGATCGGTGGCGTCCCACCAGCGCCGCCACGCCCCCGGCTCGCCCGCGTTCGCGGCCCACTCCTTGCTCGCGGAGAGGTAGCCGATCACCGCGTCGAACCAGACGTAGATCCGCTTGTCCTTGAATACCTCGTCCGGCAATGGCACCGGCACGCCCCAATCGAGGTCGCGGGTGATCGCGCGCCCGTGCAGCCCCTCGCGGAGCCAGTTGCGGGTGAAGGCGACGGTGTTGTTGCGCCAGTAGTCGCGGTCGGTGCCGTCCAGCCAGGCGCGCAGGGCCGGTTCGAGTTTGCCGAGATCGAGGAAGACGTGTTCGGTCTCGCGGAAGGTGATCGGGCCGTGATCGATCACGCTGTACGGGCTGCCGAGCTGTTCCGGGTCGAGTAGCGTGCCGCAGTTATCGCACTGGTCGCCGCGCGCGCGGGTGTAGCCGCAGATCGGGCAGATCCCCTCCACGTAACGGTCGGGCAGGAAGCGACTTTGCGTCTCGCTGTAGGAGCCGATCATCCGGTCGCGGTACAGATACCCCTCATCCAGGAGGCGCAGAAAAACGTCCTGCGTCACCGCGTAGTGGTTCTCGGTGTGGGTGCGCGTGAAGAGATCGAACGCGATGCCGAGCCGATCGAAGGTGTGCAGAAATGCGGCGTGGTAACGCTCGATGATCGCCAGCGGCGTGACCCCCTCCCGCTCGGCGCGGATGGTGATCGGTGCGCCGTGGCAGTCGCTGCCGCTGACCATGATCACGTCCGCGCCGCGCGCGCGCGAGAAGCGCGCGAAGATGTCGGCGGGCAGATAGACGCCGCTGACGTGCCCGACGTGGAACGGGCCGTTGGCGTAGGGCCAGGCGACGCAGATGAGGATGCGGTCGCGCGCGCCCGTGGCGTCCGTGTGGCCGTTGTCAATATTTGGCTCGGTGCTGGCTGTCATCGGTGTGCGTCCCCCGGTGCTGCTCGGCTCACCCCGCGCGGCTCGCGCCCATGCGGCGACCGAGGGCGGCGGAGGTGAGGCGCGATTCCTCACGATAGGTCACAGTGTAGCATGACGGTCCGGCGCGGGGCCGAATCGTATCGCGTTGTATGGGGATGGCTGGGGGGTGGAGGGCGGGTATGGCCCCCAGATTGGGGCAGGCCGAGGCGCTCGTGCTGGTCGCGTTCTCTGCGTGCGCGGTTAGTTGGTGAGGCGATACCGCAGCAACGTGAAGAGGACGTGGAAGCCGTCCGTCCAGGAGATCTTCTTCCCCTCCCAGAACTCGCGACCGTTGTAGGCGATCGGCACCTCGTAGATGCGGTGGCCCTGCTTGAGTATCTTGGCGGTAATCTCCGGGTCGATCCCCCAGCGCTCCGAGTGGAGGCGGAAAGAGCGGGCGACCTCGGCGGTAAAAACCTTGTAGCAGGTCTCCATGTCGGTCAGGGTCGTGTCGAAGAGGATGTTGGTGACGAGCGTCAGGCTCTTGTTGCCGACCGTGTGCCAGAAGTACATCGCCTTGTGCTCGCCGAGGAAACGCGAGCCGTAGACGACCTGCCCGCGCCCTTCGAGGATCGGGCGGAGGAGGACCGGATAGTCGCGCGGGTCGTATTCGAGGTCGGCGTCCTGGATGATGATGATGTCGCCGCGCGCCGCCGCGAGGCCGGTGCGGACCGCCGCGCCCTTGCCGCGATTGATCGGGTGGGCGATCACGTAGGTGTCGGCGTGGGCGGCTTCCTCGGCGCGCAGCCCCTCGATGGTGCCATCGGTGGAGGCGTCGTCCACGGCGACGATCTCGCGCTCGATGCCCGGACCGAGATCGACCGCGCGGACGCGCTTCAGGAGTTCGCGCACGGTCTGCGCCTCGTTGTACACCGGCACGAGGATCGAGACGAGCGTTCGCCGTTCCGTCAAGGGGAGCCTCCGAAGTGAGTCGGCAGTCGGCAGAACTGCGCCGCTGATCGCCGAGGCCTTCTTACCTACATATTGCCCGTTCGTGACGAAGTATAGGATTGCGCGGCGGGCGGGGCGCAGTATAGCAGAGCGTGGGAGGGTCGGTGGGATACGGTGGGCCTATACTCAGTAGGGCGTATGTCTGTCGTGAAGGGGAGAATGATGACGGCGGACCAGGATCAGCAGGAGGATGTGCATAGCCGTCTGACGGTGGTCAATCGGTCCCTACAGCGGATGATGTTCGTCGTCGAGCCGTGGGGCAGCGCCTTCTGGATGGAGCCGCGCGAAAAGTTCGAGGTGGTGGCGCAGGGGCCACCGAGCGGGGCGCTGCAACTCCAGGTCGGTGCCGAGAATATTGTGGTCCTCGGCTGGCCTGGGTCGTTCGTTGCCGTGTATCGTGATGGCGAACGCCTCGATGCCCCGGACGACAGCGAGCCTATACGCGTTCCGCTCTGCCCGCGATGACGATTGAGAGGATGATGATGGCGACCGAGCGCATCCTGGCGATCGATGTGGGCGCGGGGACGCAGGACATCCTGCTATGGGAGTCTGACCGCACACCGGAGAACTGCGCCCAGCTGGTCCTGCCGTCGCAGACGCAGATCGTGGCCGCGCGCATCCGGCGGCTGACGGCGGCGGGGCGGGCGATCCACCTGACCGGGCGCGTGATGGGGGGCGGGGCGTCGTCGGACGCGGTGGCGGCGCACCTGGCGGCGGGGCTGGCGGTCACCGCGACCCCGGCGGCGGCGAAGACGATCCACGACGACCCGGTGCGGGTGGCGGCGACCGGGGTGCGGATTGTCGAGACACAGCCAGAGGGGGCTGTGCCGGTCGTCATGGGCGACCTCGATTCGGCGGCGCTCCGCGAAACCCTCGCGCGCTTCGAGATCGCGATGCCGGAGCGGTTCGCGGTCGCCGTCTTCGATCATGGCGAGTCGCTGACGCTGAGCAACCGGCGCTTCCGCTTCGAGCACCTGGCGCGGGTCATCGCGGCGGGCGGCGATCTCGGCCTGCTCGCCTACGGCGACGATCTGCCCCCCTATCTGACGCGGATGGCGGCGGCGCAAGCGCTCCTCCCCGGCGCGATCGTGATGGACACGGGCGGTGCCGGGCTTTGGGGGGCGCTCGAAGATCCGCGCGTGGCGACCCAGGCCGGATCCGGGGCGATCGTCGTGAACATCGGCAACATGCACACCTTCGGCGTGCTGCTGCGCGGGCGGCGGATCCTCGGCCTTTTCGAGCACCACACCCATCTGCTGACGACGGCGCGGTTGGCGGCGTTGGTGGCGGGGCTGCGCGCGGGGACACTCAGTTTCGAGGCGATCTTCGCGGAGGACGGCCACGGCGCGACCTTCGCCGCCGATTTTCGACCGGAGGTGGGGGTATTCGACTTCGTCGCGGTCACCGGGCCGAATCGCGTGCTGGCCCGCCCGCTTGGCTGGTACGAGGCGGTGCCGCACGGCGACATGATGCTGGCCGGGCCGTTCGGGCTGATCGCGGCGACGCGGGACCGGGCCAATGGACGATGAGCGTGCCAGCGGGCGAGCGGGAGAGGGCGATGCCGCGTCGCCTTCGCGGGTAACCCACGGCACGACTCATGCACCACCCTGTTGAACATCGTCATGCGGCGATGTTGTCGGTGACGGTACGGGAAGGGGTGCGGGTATGGGCAATGTCGGATTGTTCGTGCGGATGGAGGCAAAGCCGGGCAGGGAAGAGGCGGTGGCGCAATTCCTCGCGGGCGCGCTGGAACTCGTCGATGCGGAGCCAGCCACGCGCACCTGGTTCGCCCTGCGCCTCGGGCCAACCACCTTCGCGATCGTCGATACCTTCTCGGACGAGGCGGGGCGACAGGCACACTTGAGCGGCAAGGTGGCCGAGGCGCTTTTCGCCCAGTCCGCCGAACTGTTCACGCAGGCACCGACGATCGAGGAGGCCGACGTGCTGGCCGCGAAGCTCCCGGGATAGGGTTGCGGCCCCCGCCCGCCGGTTGCAACGGTGGCGATTTGCCAGGCACTTTCGATGGTGATGGAAACCGTGGCACGTAGCTTGCACTATAGTCGATGAGCCCGCAGGATGGGCCTTAACAAGCGAAGAGCCGGCGGAACGCAGTAGGCCAACTTCTGCACAGCCTCTTGTTGCACACCTCGATACCTCCCCTTTTGCTCCTCCTCTCCCACCCCTCCGATGACCTATTGCGACCCGCCGTTGCCCTACAGAACCCCGCCGCCGCAAGGTGCCGGGGTTTTCGCTTTTGGTGTCATACCTGTCCAGCTAGCGCCACATGCGCGCTGGTAGCTGTTGTATGCCGCGCCGAACTTGCCGGACGCCGCTGCTCGGCTGGTCGGCCACGACCGCCCCGACCCGGCGACCGTCACCTGGACGCACGGGGCAATCGTGGCGGAGGATGGCGCGGCACGGCGCGAGGGGGCGCGCCTCCAGCGCCCCGCCCACCCCGCCTTCGCGCCCGACAAGGAGATCAAGAACGTCGCCGCCGCCGCGCAGACGAAGCAGTATTGGGCCAAGCATGCCGCCGCGCATACCCGGTAATCGGCGCGATGCCGCGCGCGACGACCTCCTGCTCGACCGCTCCAGCTCCGCTCTGCGCCCCCCGACACTGCACGGTGTCGGGGGCGTACCCTCGTCCGCCTCGGCCCGGTCCGGGTGCGGGGTACTATTCGGCCCGTCCCCGCGCGCAATCACTTGCCGGGTCTGCCGCCGCGTGCTAGCATCCCCACCGGGAATAGATCAGCATACTACCGGCCCTCTGTCCGTCAGGGAGGCGTTTCCGTCCCGCTGTTCGTCGCGGGCAAATGCTCCATCAGGAAGGGCAGTCTACACCGTATCGGGCATGGGCGAGGTGGGAGTGCCGTGCTTGTCTGGGTACGTGCCCCGTTGCAGCGGGAGGATACAACGGGGAGGCCGGAGTGAGAACCTCGATAGCGAGTGAAGGGGAGTAACGTGGATACAGCGCCCGCAGCGTCCCGTCCCGCGCGTTGGATCGCCTCTATCGTGGCCCTGCTGATCGTGATCGGGGCGAGTTGGCCCGCCGCCCTGACCGTCTCTGCCGCCGCCCCGCCCCGTGCCACGGCGGTGATGTTCCAGGTCGCCTATGCCGATAATGTGCCGCAGGAGGTGCGCGCTGCCTTCGATGCGAGCGTCAAGGTCTGGGCACCGCTGCTGAACTCGAATGTGCCGATCAAGGTCTCTGTGACCTGGACAGAGAAAGGGGATTGTAGCTCGGCATGCACCCTCGCCTCGGCGGGCGCGAGCGATAATCCCATGAATTTCGCCAATGCGCCGCTCAAGGATGTCCGCTACCCGATCGCCCTGGCGAACTCGCTGTCCGGGCAGCGGCTGAACGGTGACGCCGCCGACATCACCACCGACATCAACAGCCAAGCCAACTGGTACTACGGCGATGGGATCGCGCCCGACGGGCGGACGAGCTTTAAGACCACCGCGGTCCACGAGCTCGCGCACGGCCTTGGCTTCGCCTCGAGCTTCGACTACGACAAGGCGGCGGGTACCGGGTCGTGGGGCTTCTCCGACGACATCCCCCTGGTCTTCGACCGCTTCATCGTGAATGGTGCCGGGCAGCGACTGCTCGGGGTCTTCCCGAACAACTCCGCCGAACTCGCCGCGCAGCTGACCGGCAACGCGCTCGTCTTCGACGGCCCGAACACGCGGGCGGCGAACGACGGCAAGCCGGCGAAGCTGTACGCGCCGAATCCGTGGGAGCGCGGGTCGAGCATCTCCCACCTCGATCAGACGACGTACGTCGGCACCCCGAACGCGCTGCTGACGCCGAAGGATGACGTCCGCATCGAGAGCCCCAACCCCGGCCCGATCACCGAGGGACTCTTCAAGGACCTGGGCTGGCCCGGCACGCCGGGGACGCCCACGCCCCCGGTCGCTGCCCCGCCGGACGACACCAATCCGACCCCGCCCCCCTTCAGGGTGACGACGGGGGCCAAGGGCGGGGGCGGCATCGTCGAGCACGGCGCGGTCGGCCCCGATCTCTACAGCTACAGCGCGAACCCCGCCGCGAACGAGGTCTTCCTCGGCTGGATCCTCGACGGGCGGAACGTGGGATACGCCCCCACGATCACGCTGAAGGTGGACAAGGAGCACACGCTAGAGGCGGTCTTCACCGATCGCCGGGTCTTCGACGACGCCACACCGGACAAGACCGGGGCGACCGAGGCGATCGCGGAGCTTGAGGCGCGCGACATCATCAAGGGCTGCAATGTGGCTCCCAACAGCTTCTGCCCGATCGCGCCGACCCTCCGCGCCGAGATGGCCGTCCTGATCGTCCGCGCGATGGGCTGGACCGGCGAGAGCCCGACCAAGACATTTAGCGACCGCAACGGCGTCGATGATGAACTGTGGCAGGCGGTCGGCATCCTCGCCACGCGCGGTGTCGTCAATGGCTATGGCGATGGCACTTTCGGGACGACCAGCCCGGTGCTGAACGCCCAGGTGATCGCGTTCATCACCCGCGCGATGGTCAAGAAGGGGCTTTGGCAGTTCCAGCCGGACAACGGCACGATCTACCCGAACGTGCCCCAGAGCTCGGGCCACCGGCAGGACCTGGTGACCTACGTCCACTACGCCGGGGCCGTGCGCGGCACCGCGAACACGACCACTACCTTCGATGGTACGACCGATCCGTCCGATGGCACGACCGGCCCTTTCAACGGCTGGAATGCGACATCGAGCCGCGCCTACTTCGCCTTCGCCCTCTGGCAGGCGTTGCAAAGCTACTACGGCACCGACAAGGTCGGCCTGGGCGGTTATATCCCATAGGCCGCGCGGTACACGATTCGGTAGAGACGGAGAGCCCCGCGACCACGGCTGGTCGCGGGGCTCTCCACGTCGCGTCGTATGGGCTGGCGCGGCGTCAGATCGGGCGGTGGCGGGCGATCATCCGCGCCCCGGCGATCAGTAGGGCGATGCCGACGATCAGGACGATCGCGCCGATGACCGCCCACTGCTGCTGCCCGGTCATGAAGCTGCCGGGCAGGATGTTGGTCCCCTGCAAGATCCACACGGCCCCGATGGCGATCATGACGACCCCGATGATCACGAGTGCGTAGCGCATGGTGCCCCTTTCGTCTTCCCGCGTGCGTGTTGCGATCGGCTGGCATTCGGGTCGAGATAACTCGGACGCCGTATACAGCATAGCTGCCGCGCGCGCCGGTGTCATCGGGCGTGCTCAGGCGGCGATCGTGCTTCCGAGCGGTGCGGCGAGATATATTGAGGTACGTTCGTCGGCCTTTTGGTGGCTTTGTGCGAGATACAAAGATGATCCTATCAGGCGACGCCCTGCCCTAAACGCACGCTCTTCAGCCACGTCTCTAGGAGCGCCCCCTGCCGATCCTCGATGGTGCGGCGAATCCGTGCGGTCACGTTCGCCTCGATACCCGCGAACTCCGCGAAGTCGAGATAGAGCGTATTTTCATACACCGCATGATCGAGGAAATCCGCGATCTGCATACAGGTCGGTACAGCGCAACAGCTCCGCCATGCGCTCCTGTCGGTGGGATGCTGCCTCGGGTCGCCAGCCTACAGCACTCGGCAATCACAATGGTACTATACTATGCCAACGTAATCACAAGTTCAGGCGGGTGACGATTCCTCTCCGGCGTGCGCCGTCTGTATCGCGGGGCTTCCATCGCCTGCCACGCGCGTCGCGCTGCGGGGATGCCGCGCGAGGGCCGTGGCGGTGAGGATGATTACCGCGACCACGGCGGGGCCGTGCGCGACGCCGACGGCCCAACGCTGGATGACCAGCGGGTCGGGGCTCCAGTCTAGCGCGGGCCAGAGGTAGAAGTAGACGACGTAGGAGCCGGTCGCGCCGAGGGCATAGATGGTCGCGAGCGCGCGCCGGGCCGGGCCGACGAGCGGGGCGAGCCCGACGAGCGGCACCAGATACCAGGGCTGGAACCAGAGCGCCCCGACGAGCAGGTAGGCGAGGGTGACATCGAACGTCGCGCGGGCCACCTCGCGCGCGCCGCCGTCGCGCGGTCGGGCGATGAGGATGGTGAGGGCGAGGAGCGCCAGCGCCCCCTGCTTAACGCGATCGAGCAGTTCATACGGCGCGATCGGCATCGACCGCTGCCGCGCTTCCAACATGAGCAACCCGCCGAATGAGGTCGTGTAGAGATCGGCCTGGCGGCGCACGCCATCGAGCGCCGCGCCATCGGTCCAGAAGGGGCCGAGGCAGAGGACGACGAGGACGACCATGCCGAGCCCCGCCCCGCCGATCGCGCGCCAGCGCCGTGCGCGCCACGCCCCCGGCAACCACCCCAGCGCGAGGACCGGCAGCCAGAGCGCCCCAACCCACTTCGCCAGCGCCGCCACGACGATAAGCGGCGGGGCGAGGGTGTCGCGCCGACTGGTCAGCGCCAGGAGGGCGAGCAGCAGGGCGGTGAGCATCACGACGTCATTATGCCCGTTGCCGACCGTCTCGTAGAGGAGGAAGGGATTCCAGCCGTACAGGAGCGCGGCGACGCCGGGGCGCACGTCGCCGAGAGCGGCGGCGATGCGCGCCACGAGCCAGGTGTTCAGCAGGTGGCAGGCGGCGAGCAATCCCTTGAAGAGGAGGATGCCGGGGAGGAGGCGGTCGCCGCTGACGGCGGTGACGAGCCAGGCGAGCCCCTGCCAGAGTGGTCCGTAGGGGGAAGGGTGGTCGGGCCAGGCCGAATAGTCGAGCAGGGGAGGCCCGATGACTCCGCGCGGTGGCACGACGAGCGGGTTCGCCCCGGCGTGCTGGATCAGGCCGTAGAGGGCGTAGTTGAAGATGTCGGCGGCGGTGATCGGGTAGAGCCAGAGGAGGACGGCGACCGCGCCGAACGTGCCACTCCCCGTCAGCGCGCCGAGCGCGCGCCTGGAGCGGACGTGCGGCGCGATCGTGCCGGCGAGGGCGTAAGCGAGCCAGAGGGCGACGAGCGGCAGGGCGAAGCGCCAGCCGTCCTCGACCTCGTACCCTCCGATCTTGCCGAGATCGCGGAGCGGCTGCGCGACGTAGGTGAGAAGTCCATAGGGGCGGACGAGCGCCGCCCAGTAGATGCCGCAGCCAAGGGCCGCCAATGCCACGAGCGCCGACGCGGGTAGGTGCCGCCACCCGCCCTGTCCGCTCGGAGCCTGCTGTCGGATGAGGCGCGCGTCCATCGGTCTCCGTGGGTGCCACCCGCCGGATCGCGGCAGGTACGGTGACGAGCGGTCTGTGCGCCCGGTGGCACAGGTGACGGCGCTGTCGGGCCGCCGCCGATCGCGTGCGGCACATACTCCGAACGCAAGGGACGGCGCGTACGTTACTCGCTCGCCAGCCCCCCCGGCTTACCATGCCCCCCTTCCAGGCCGAGCGCCACCGCCTCGGAGAGGGAGAGGGCGGAGCCGGCGGCGTAGGCGGCCCTCCAGGCGACGGGGCCAAGCGCGGCGCGGGTGCTGGCCTGGGCCGCCTCGCGGTCGAGATGGAAGGTGGGCGCGAGGCTGGCCCCGATAGTGTCGCGCAACCCCTCGGCGGCCCCCCAGAGGCGTGCGGCGCGCGTATGCTGCGCGCGCCGGGCCGCGCCGATCGCCAGGATCTCGAGGCAGAGGTAGGTGCCGCGCACCAACCCCAGCTCGCCATAGGTGGTCAGCGCCTCGTGCAAGGCCGAGGCCGCGCCCACGAGATCGCCGATGAGGGTGAGGACGCCGCCGAGGTGGAAGAGGCCGGTGGCGGTGCCGCGCGGGCTCTTGAGGATCCGTTGCAGGGCGATGCTCTCCTCGGTCAGGATGCGGCCCCGTTCCGGCTCCCCCTGCCGCGCGATGACCCAGCCGAGGCTCATCAGGATGTCGGCGATACCGGGGCGATCGTCGAGCGCGCGGTAGCGCCCGTAGCACTCCTCGTGCAAGGGGCGGGCGTGCGCGTAGTCGCCCTCGTCGCGCAGCACGTAGGCCAGCAGTTCCTGGCTATAGGCGATACCGAGCGCCTGCTCCTCCGCGCGGAAAAGGTCCAGCGCCGCCTCGTGGAAGCGCCGGGCGACGGCGTAGTCCCCCTGGTTGCGGGCGAGGATTCCGGCCCGGTTCAGCGCGCGGGCGCGCAGGCCGTTCGGCGCGGAGCCGACGGTGGAGAGGGCCGTCTCCAGCGCTCGTCGCCCCTCGCGGAAGAAGCCGCGCGCCTCCCAGTAGGTGCCGAGCGCGGTCGCGAGGCGCAGGCCCCAGGCGACCACGCCCCCGGCGAGCGCCCATTCGAGCGCCGCGCGGAGGTTGCGGTGCTCGCGGTCGAGCCGTTCGAGCCAGCCGCGCAGTTCGAGACCGAGAAGGCGCGGCGCGGCCTCCTCCGCGAAGGTGAGATAGTAGGCCGCGTGCGCGCGCGCGACCGCCCCCGTCTCGCCGCTCATCGCCAACGCTTCCAGGGCATATTCGCGGATCGTCTCCAGCATGAAGAAGCCGGGCTCGCCGTCGGCCCGGTCCTGCTGTCGCAACAGGCTCTTGTCGATCAGCGAGGCGACCCCATCGAGCACGTCGAGCATGCCGTCGCCGACCGCGTTGGTGACGCGCTCGGCGGCGTCCAGGGTGCCGCCCCCGACGAAGACCGCCAGGCGGCGGAAGAGGATCTGCTCGTCCTCGGTGAGGAGTTTGTAGCTCCACTCGATCGTGCCGCGCAGGGTCCGCTGGCGCTCCGGGAGATCGTGCGCCCCCCCGGTCAGCACGCGCAGCCGATTCGTCAGGCGGGCGAGGAGCGCGGCGGGAGCGAGCGTCTTCACGCGCGCCGCCGCCAGCTCGATCGCCAACGGGAGGCCGTCGAGGCGGGCGCAGATGGCGGCGATATCGGCGGCGTTGGCGACTGTGAGGACGAAATCGGCGCGGGTGGCGCGGGCGCGCTCGACGAAGAGCCGGATGGCGGGTGACGCGCCGAGGAGCGCGGGATCGCTCGGGCATTCAGGGTCGGGCAGATCGAGCGGCGGCACGATCCACTCGTGCTCCCCGGTCAGATGGAGCGGGACGCGACTGGTGGCGAGGACGCTGAGATAGGGCGCGGCGGCCAGCAGCGTGGCGACGAGCGGCGCGGCCCCCGCGACCTGCTCGAAGTTGTCGAGGACGAGCAAGCTGTCGCGCGTTCGCAGATCCTCTTGCAGGCGGGTCAGGATCGGGCGCTTGCCCCCGTCCGGGATGCCGAGCGCGCGGGTGATCGCCTGCACGACGAGGTCCGCATCGCCGAGATTGGCGAGCGGCACGAAGAAGATCCCGTCGACATAATCGCCGAGCAGGCTCCGCGCGGCCCCGATCGCCAGCCGGGTCTTGCCGACGCCGCCCGGCCCGGTCAGCGTGACGAGGCGCACCCCCGGCACGCGGAGGAGGGCGAGCACCTCGGCGGTCTCGCGCTCGCGCCCGATCAGGCTGGTGGTCGGGGTTGGCAGGCCGTGCGCGCCCCAATCGCCGGTGCGGAGGGCGGGGAAGGATGCGGGGAGGTCCGGCGTGATCGGTTGGTAGAGGTGCTCCGGTTCGGTCAGATCGCGCAGCCGGTGCGGGCCGAGGTCCGCGAGGCGCACATCGGGCGGCAGGGCGCGCTCTACCAGATCGCGCGTCGCCTGCGTGAGGAGGATCTGCCCGCCGTGCGCCGCCGCCGCGACCCGTGCCGCGCGGTGGACATCGAGCCCGACGTAGCGCCCGCCGACCGCGCGCGGCTCGCCGGTGTGCAGGCCCATCCGCACGCGCGGGCTTGCCTCCGCCGGCCAGGGGTGTGCGGCCAGCGCGCGCTGTGCCGCGATCGCCGCCGCGACGGCGTCTGCGGCGCGCGGGAAGCTGACGAAGAAGGCGTCCCCCTGCGTATCCACCTCATAGCCACCGTGCGCGGCCCAGGCGGCGCGCAGGAGGCTCTGGTGCGCGGTGAGCACCGCGTCGTAGCGCTCGCCGAGCGCTTGCAGGAGGCGCGTGGAACCGGCGATGTCGGTGAAGAGGAGCGTGACGGTGCCGCTCGGCAGGGCATCGGGCAGGGCGACCATCAGCTCCTCCGTGCGGCACGCGGGGCGTAGGCTCGTGGTGGCGCTAGTATAAGGCACAGGGGAGTGGGCGGAGTGGGCGAGTGGCTGAGTGGTGGAGGGCGAAGTACGGACGACGAGGTAAGAATGGGGTACTCACCGGTGGCGGGTTGGGGGCAATTGGGCCGACAACGGCGATGCCCCCTCTCCTCGGATGGGGAGAGGGGGTAGGGGGTGAGGGTGGTCGCAGATATCCCCTCACGTTCGTAACGACCCCTCTCTCCCAGATTGAGAGAGGGGTGGCGAGCCGGGTGCCCTCTGGGCGACGAGCCGGGGTGAGGGCCGTCCCCTGGCGTGGAGAGCCGTTGGTCTAAAGACCCGGCTGAAGGCTTCGCCACGAAGTCCGCCTGCGCGGACTGGAATGCTTCCCCCCTCTCCTCGGATGGGGAGAGGGGGGCGCGTGAGCGTCGGGGTGAGGGTGGCCGTGGTGCCGCCGCATCTACGTATCCCACCGCCACTTCCCTACTCCGCCCACTTCGCCCACTCGCCCACTCGCCCCACTGGCCCACTCGTCCCGAATCGGGTACAGTCACCACATCGAGCGGATACGTGCGGAGAATAGGGCGATGTGGGTCTCGAAGCTCTTCACGTCGTTGCTGGTGCTGATCGATTTCGTGAATGAACGGCGGTTAGGGAGCGAACAATTCAAGGTCGTCGTCGTGCCCCCGCGCCTCTGGCAGCGTCGGAGCGGGCCGCGCTACTACCTGCTCTATCGGGTCGAAGAGGAAGAATCCCGCATGTTCGCGACGATTGGCACCCAGCGTGCGGCCGCGATCGAAGGGGGAGCCGCCGTGGACACCGCCGAGGCGATCATCGCCAGCGCTAAGTCGCGCGGTTCCGGCGCGGGCGGGTCGGCGGCATGAGCCCGCGTCGTCCTGCGCGCATCGGCATCGACGCGCATCTCCTCTCGTTCGCGGGGTCATACCGGCAGGCCGGGGTCAGCCGCTACATCGCCGAACTCCTGCGCGACTTCGCGACCGCCGATCCGGTTGCCGGACAGGCGTACACCGCGTTCGTCGGGCCGGAGCCGGTGCCGCCCGCCTTCCTCCCCGCCACGGGCGGACCGCTGCGCTTCGTGCAGAGTCGCCTGCCGACCGGACGGCCACCGGTACGGATCGCCTGGGAGCAGGCGTTGGGGCCGCTCGCCGCCGTGCGCGCGCGGCTCGATCTCTTCCACGGCCCGGTCAATGCCCTGCCGCTGGCCGCGCCCTGCCGGGCGATCGTCACGATCCACGACCTCGCCTTCCTGGCCCACCCGGAGACGTTGGGCGCAGGGAGGCGGCGCTATTTGACGGCGATCACCGCCCTCTCGGCGCGTCGCGCGGCGAAGATCATCGCCGTCTCCGCCTTCACGCGGGACGAGATCGTCGCGCGGCTCGGCATCCCGGCGGATAAAATCACGGTCGTTCACAACGCGGTCGATGCCGCGTTCGCGCCGCTGCCAGCGGACGAGATCGCGCGCTTCCGCGCGGAGCAGGGGTTGCCGGAACGTTTCCTCCTCTGCGTGGGGACGTTGGAGCCGCGCAAGAACCTGATCGGCCTGCTGGACGCCTTCGCGCGCCTCGCCCCGCATACCGACGCCGCGCTGATCGTGGTCGGCGGGCAGGGGTGGCTGTACGACGACGCGCTCGCGCGTGTGGCGACGCTCGGCTTGACGGGGCGGGTCCGCTTTGCCGGGTTCGTGCCGGACGCGGATCTACCGCGCTGGTATAACGCCGCCAGCGCCTTCGTCTATCCTTCCTTGTATGAGGGGTTCGGCCTGCCGCCGCTGGAGGCGCTCGCCTGCGGCGTGCCGACCGTGACGAGCGCGGGGACGGCGATGGCCGAGGTGGTGGGCGATGCGGCGCTCCTGGCCGATCCGCGCGACCCGCCCTCGCTCGCCGCCGCGCTGGGGCGGGCACTGGACGACCCGACCCTGCGCGCCGTGTTGCGCCAGGCGGGGCCGCGACGCGCCGCAACGTTCGGGTGGGCGCGCGCCGCCGCCGCCACGCGCGCCGTCTACGATGAGGTGTTGGAGCGTTCCCGCCCGTATCCCGCCAGCTGAGCGATCCGCCCGCGAGGAGGGCAAGACGCTGATGGTCCCTGCGCCCGGCCCTGTCCGTACCCTGCGCGCCGCCTTGAGCGCCCTGCTCCTGTTGGCGGTGTTGGTGGCGTGCGCCCAGGTGACGAGCCCGCCGCCGCCGGGGGAGCCGACGCCCAGCCCGACCGTGACGCCGACCGCGCGCGCGACGCCGCCCTCGACGATCGCGGGGCCGGTGCAGCCCGCGCCGATCGCGCCGCCGAGCGGGCTCGTCCCGGCGCGGACCCTCGCGTTCGTCTCCGATCGGGGGGGGCAGGTCGATCTCTGGCTGACCGACATCGAGACGGGCCAACTCTGGCGGCTGACGAACGATACGGCGATCGAGTCGTACCCGGTCTGGTCGCCGGACGGGACGCGACTTGCCTACGTGGTGGAGGATCAGCGCGCGATCCGCGACCTCTGGCTCCTCGATCTGCGCGATGGCACGAAGCGGCAGCTCACCCACGAGGCGCCGCCCTTCGACGTACGCCGCCCGGCGTGGCTGGTGGGCGGGCAGGTGCTGCTCTACGATACGGGCAAACTCTTCGATCGCCGCCCGGAATTGCGTGCGATCACGACCGAGGGGCAGCAGCTCTCGCCGATCGTGCCGGACGATGGTCGCATCATCTGGGATTGGTCCACGAACGGGCAGACGCTGATCGCGTCGGTGGGGCCGCTGCTCGGTGAACCGCGAATCATCGCGACCGATGCGGTGCCGGGCGCGGCGCTGACGGCGCAGTCGAGCGCGCCGGTCGGCTTCGCGGTCGATCTCTCCCCCGACGGGCAATACGCTACCTTCGCCGGTCCACCGCTCAGCGACGATCAGACGACCTCGATCCTGACGCTCAGCACCGGCACGGTCACACCGATCAACGAGACGATCAATGGGCGGCGCTACGAGCACGATTTCGCCTGGTTGCCCGATAATCAGCGCCTCGTCTTCGTCCACGGCGCGGGCGGGGTGACCGATGGGCAGGGGCGCCTGAAGGTCGGGATCGGGCCGCCGCTAACCTCGGACGACAGCGTGGGTATCTGGCTCACCGCGCGGACCGATGGGACGACCGGACGGCAGCGCGATCGGGTGACGACCGGCAGCGCCGACGCCGCGCCGCGCCCCTCGCCCGATGGCCGCTGGATCGCCTTCCTGACCGATACGCAGGTGCCGAACCCGACCGAATCGAACATCGTGCTGATCGCCGTGGCGACACCGCCAGCGACGCACGCACGCGAGGTCAAGCCGCTGACCGCCGGGCGCGGCAATAATTGGTCGCCCACCTGGATGCCGTTGCGGTGAGAGTCGTGGGTCGTGGGTCGTGAGTCGTGAGAAACTGTGCTGCTAACGCCAATGCCTGATTGATAGACACCGCGCCACTGACGAACTCTCTCACGACTCACGACTCACGACTGATATGAGGAACCGATGTCACCCGCCCCGCAGACCGTCGCCGCGCTCGGCGAGTTCGCGCTGATCGACCGCCTTGCCGCCGCCCTGGCCGAGGTGGGGGCCGCCGCCGCGCCCGATCTCCTCGGGATCGGCGACGACGCGGCGATCTGGACGCCGACCCCCGGCACGCGCGCCGTGATCACCACCGACAGCCTGATCGCAAGGATCCACTTCCGGCTCGACTGGACGAGCTGGCGCGATCTCGGCCATAAGGCGCTGGCGACCAATCTGAGCGACGTGGCGGCGATGGGCGCGCGCCCCCGCGTCGCCACCGTCTCCCTCGCATTGACCGGCGCGGAGCCGATCGCGGGGCTGCTCGATCTCTACCGGGGCCTCGGGACGCTCGCCGCCGCGCACGGCGTCGTCGTGGCGGGCGGGGACATCGTCGCCTCGCCGGAACGCCTTGGCCTGCATCTTACCGTCGTCGGCGAGAGCTGGCCCGACGCCGACGGCAGGCTTCTGACGCGCGATCGCGCGCGCCCCGGCGATCTCCTCGCGGTCAGCGGCTCGCTGGGGCGCTCGGCGGCGGGGCTGGAAACGTTGTTAAGGTCGTCGGTCGGCAGTCGGCAGTCGGCAGAGAGTGACCACCCCATTGGCAGGTCGGTAGCTTCCGCATTACCCGATCTTTCTGACGACCGCCGACTGCCGACTGCCGACTTCCTCGTCGCCCACCACCGCCCCATCCCGCAGATCGCCTATGGGCGGGCGATCGTCGCGGCGGGAGGGCGCGTGGCGATGGATCTGAGCGACGGGTTATTCGGCGATCTGGTGAAGATTTGCGCGCGGAGCGGCGTGGGCGCGATCATCGAGGAGGGGGCGTTGCCGGTGCCGGACGCGGTGCGCGTGGCCTTCCCTGACGAGTGGCTGCGCCTCGCCACGCGCGGCGGCGAGGACTACGAACTGCTCTTCGCCGCCGACCGCGCGACGATGGACCGCCTCCACTCCCTCTGCGCCGACCGGGCGCTCCCCGCGCCCGCGATCATCGGCGTCATCACCGCCGCGCCCGCCGCTGGCCTGCCGATCCGTCTGCGCCATGCCGATGGGCGCGAGGAGCCGGTGGGGGGCGGGGCGTTCGATCATTTCGGTGGGGAGTAAGCCGAGCCCACCATCCGCACGGCGGCGGGGCAATGACGGTAGGAAGTCGCGACGACGGTGGCCGGGAGGGTCCTAGCGGTGCAGGAACTGGCGGGGCTCTTCGATCGCGTAGATGCCGTATTGGGATAACGAATCCAGGCATGTATAATACGGACATGCCAGCTATCAGTAAAGCGCCAAGGCAAGGCAACCCCGCCGAGCATATTGTGGACATACGGCGTAGCAGCTACCCGATCTAGCGGCACCGCCAAGATACGGCAACAACGAGCGCGAGCAGAACGATCGCGAGCAGGTGAGTGCCGTAAACGTTCGTATGCAGTGTTTGCGTTGTTGACCGCCATTGTTCGATACCGCGTGCGACGGTCCTTCACACGCCGCTCCATTATGCAAGACCGACTTCATGAAAGGAGCCCCGATGCGCTTCCTGGTTGAAATGTCCCTCAAGGTTCAACCTACGCCCGCAATCATGGCCCTCATCCCCGCCGAGACCGCGCGTGGTCTGGAACTGGACGCGCAGGGAGTCCGAGAGCATCTTTTCCTGGCCGCCGATAACTCGCGCGGCTGGCAGGTCTTCCGGGCAGACTCGCGGGACGCGGTGGAGTCGGTCGTCCAGTCCTTCCCTTTCGCCCAGTACAGCACGATCACCATCACGGCGCTCGCCGAGCAGCCCAGCGAGTAGCGCCGCTTATGGTCGCCGTGCAGCGCCCCGGACAACACCGCCGCTGGTTTAGGGCTGTGGGCAGGTGCGTCGTTGTGTCTGCCCGCAGCCCTACGCTAGTGCAGCGCGGCGGAAGTGACCTGCTGGTATGCTGAGCGTGGCGTCGCCTGGCGTGGGCGACAGGAGGGCAGGAGGGGAAGATGCGCGGGCCGAGGGCGGCGACGCTCGACCTGACGGCGGCCGAGGAGCGGGGGCTGGAGGCGCTGGTCCGGCGACCCAGCACGCCGCAGCAGGTGGCCCTGCGGGCGCGCATCGTGCTCGCCGCTGCGGCGGGGCAGAGTAACGCCGCGATCGCCCGGCGGCTGGGCGTGACCGTCGAGACCGCCCGGCTGTGGCGCGGGCGCTGGCTGGGGCTGCGCGTCGCCGACCTGGCCGCACTGCGCGTCGAGGAGCGCTTGGCTGACGCGCCGCGCAGTGGCAAGCCCGCCGTCATCACCGCCGAGCAAACCTGCCGGATCGTCGCGCTGGCCTGCGAGGCCCCCGGCCAGTCCGGGTGGCCGGTCAGCCAGTGGACCGGGCGCGAGCTGGCCGACGAGATCGTCGCGCGCGGCATCCTGCCGGCCATCTCGCCGCGCCACGCGGCCCGGCTGCTCAAAAAAGGGACCTGCAGCCGCACCGCATCCGCTACTGGTTGACCCCGCCGCCCGCCGACGCGGCCTTCGTGGCGGCGGTGAGCGAGGTGAATGGGCTCTACCGCGCCGCGCCGGAGTTGGCTGCGCGAGGGGAGCGGGTGGTGAGTACCGACGAACTGACCGGGGTGCAGGCGCTGGAGCGCCTGCACCCCGGCTTGCCCCTCACCCCCGGTAAGGTGGAGCGGCGCGAGTTCGAGTACGTCCGCCACGGCACGCGCACCTTCATCCTCAGCCGCGACGTGGCGACCGGGGAGGTCGTCGCCCCCAGCTGCGGCCCGACGCGCACCGCGGCCGACTTCTTGGCCCATATCCAGGGGGTGGTGGCGACCGACCCGGCCGCGACCCGCTGGCACTTCGTGGTCGACAACCTCAACACGCACCAGTCCGAGGCGCTCGTGCGCTACGTCGCCGCCGCGTCCGGCTGTGCCGACGACCTCGGCGTCAAGGGCGAGCGCGGCATCCTGGCGAGCCAGCGGACCCGTGCCGCCTTCCTGCGTAACCCCGCCCACCGCATCGTCTTCCACTACACGCCCAAGCACTGCTCCTGGCTCAATCAGGTCGAGCTCTGGCTGAGCATCCTCACCCGCAAGCTGCTGCGGCGCGGCTCCTTCTGCTCCACCACGGACCTCGAGGCCCGCGTGCTCGCGTTCATCGCCTACTACAACCGCACGATGGCCAAGCCGTTCCGCTGGACGGGCCACGGCAAGGCGCTCCGCGCCTAAACCGACAACCTATTTCCGCCACGCTGTACTAGTGGTATTTGTGATGAGCCCGTGTCGCGGCTTCTACACCTTACACCGATGCTACTTCGTCGACGACACCGTATACCGCGCCCCATCGTCCGGGACCGATACCGACCCTGTGAAGCCTTCCTGGGCCTCCGCCAGGATATTCACCGGGTCCGCGAAGCGTCCGATGTGGGTCAGTGCCAGCGCGCGTGCGCCCGCCTCGGTCGCCAGCGCTGCGGCCTCGCGCGCGGTCGGGTGCATCAGGCGGCGCGCGTATTCCGCCCAGCGCTCGCCGTCGCGCACGGCGCAGATCGCGTCGCAAGCAGATCGCGTCGCAAGATGAAGAGATTGGCACCGCGCGCGCACGCGACGAGCGCCGCGCACGGCAGGCTATCGGCGCTGAAGGCCAGCGTGCGCCCGCCGTGCGACACGCGCACCGCCAGCGTCGGCACCCGGTGCGCGACCGCGAAGAACTCGACCGTGAAGCCGCCGACCTCCCGCCGCTCCCCTGCGGCCACGACGGGCCGCACGATCGCCGGGTGCGGCGGCCATTCGGGGTAGGTCGCCGCCAGCAGCGCGTCGAGCCCCGCCTGCACGTCGTCCGAGCCGTAGATCGTCAGCGGCAGATTCGCCAGCCGGGACGCCGGCCGCGTGATCGAGGTGGCGGTGGGTGACGATCACGTTGCGGAGGTCGGCCAGCGCGTGCCCGGTCGCCGCGAGTTGCCGCGCGATCTCGAAGCCGCCGCAGGTACCGAGCAGCAGCGGCGCGCACCCCGGTGCCAGGGACGCGCCAGTCCCCAGGATCGTCACCTCCATGCGCGACTCTCCTTACTCTGGCAGCGCATCGTTGCCGACTCCCTGTGTGGAGCCGTTGGACTGAAGTACCCATGAAGGGCATACTATACCCATGAAGGGCACTGCGCGGACTGGACCATCCCAATCCCTCTTGCTCCCGTCGCCCTCTGTGTCTCTGTGTCTCCTGTTCCGTCCCCTCTTTTCTCTTTCGTCGTTCCCTGCGTCTCTGCGGTGACCGGTCCCGTGTCCTACGCCGGGGCAATCTCCGGCGCGCAGAAGAGATAGAGCAATTCCTTGATGTGCGCCTTGGCGTCGGCGAGGCGGACGCTCTCGTTCGCGCCGTGCGCCTTGCTCTCGGCGTTGCGCCCCATGCCGACCGTGGCGATCTGGTCGGTGCCGAGCGTCTCGGAGACGTTTGCCATGTCGGTGGAGCCACCGGAGCCGGTGCGGACGAAGTCGGCGTCGCTGTAGCCGTGGATGCGCTGCATGATCGCGATCAGCTTGTGGGCGAGCGGGTGATCGGGGCTCTGATAGTAGGCGGGGTACGACTTCATGAACGAGACCTCGACATCGAGCGCGCGGCCCTTCTCCGCGCCGCGATCGACGGCGTCGCGGATCTCCTGCTGCACGTCCTCGTAGCGCTCCTCGGGGATGAAGCGGCGGTTGATCAGGAGGGTGCAGGTGGCGGGGACGATGTTCGACTTGACCCCGGCGTGGATGATGTCGAGGTTGAACATCGGGCGGAGGTGGCTCGGAGCGCCCGGCGCGGGGGCGAGCGGCAGGGCGGAGCGCCGCGCCTCGACCTGGCCCTTCAGCGCCATCAGCTCGACCATGATCGGCACCATCTCCTCGATCGCGTTGACGCCGAGGTAGTTCGCGCCGGAGTGGCAGGAACGCCCTTTAACGGTGATCGTCACATCGACCGAGCCGTTGGAGCCGAGGCGCAGCACCGGCTCCTGGCTCCCCTCCATGCAGAGGACCGGCGCGGTGACGTAGCCCTCTTTGGCGAGGTGCCAGATGCCGGGATAGACGCCGATCTCCTCGTCGGTGCAGATGCAGGCGTTGAGATCCCAGACCGGCTCCAGTCCCAGCTCGTCCATGATCTCGGCGGCGGTCAGCAGCGAGGCGATCGTCCCCTTCATGTCGGCCACGCCGCGCCCGTAGATCCGCCCGTCGTGCAGCTCCGCGCCGAAGGGGTCGTACTGCCACCCCTCCTCGATCGGCACCGTGTCCATGTGGGCGTAGATCGTCAGCGGCGGCTTGCCGACCCCCTTCCTGGCGACGAGGTTGACGCGATCACCTTCGAGCGGCAGCGGGATCGCGCGCCAGTGCTCCTCCAGGATGACGACGCGCTCGGTGGTGAAGCCGTACCGCCGGAATTGCGGCTCCAGCAGATCGACCAGCGTGTCGTAGTTGCGCCCCGGCGGGATGCAGTTATCGATGCGAATGATCTGGCGCAGCCGTTCCAGAAATGCCCCCTCCTTCGCCTCCACCGCCGCGAAGATCGCGTCCCAGTCGAGCGCCCCATCCTTCGTGATCGCTGCGGTCGCCATGCGCGTCCCTCCTGCTCTATCATCTTTCGCTTTGTTGGCAACGGCCAGCGGTTGGGGCGAGGGCTGGGATTGGCGCGTCGGCGCGATGCTAGCATGGGCGGCAGGGCGGGGCAATAAACGCGGCTGCCTTGTTCGGGGAAGGGATCCAAAGGGCGGGATGAGGCCGGGTGCGGGGTGAAAGGGGCCGGACACCTGCTCGCGGTGTCTCAGCGGCGGCCCTTCTTTCCCGGCCCATCGGGGCGTTCGGCGGCGGCGCGACGCTCGCGCACCCCGGCGCTGAGTTGGGCGTAGAAGTCGTTCGCACCCGCGCTGGGGCGGGCGGTGCTCTCGCGCTGGCCGAGGAGATCGAGCACGAGCGTGACCGGGAGGGCGACGAGGCCGAGGAGACCGAGGTAACTGGTGAGGATCAGGGCGATGTTCGCCGCCCAGTCGAGCAGGAGATAGAAGGCGATCGCGACCCCGGCCAGCGAGAGGAGGCTCGGGAGTTCCAGGATCCCGGCGAGGCCGGTGTCGAGCCGCTGGCGGATGAGATACAGCGGGAAGAACGCGGAGATGCCGAGGATCACCAGGATCGCTTGCAGGCCATAGCCGCCGAGGTAGCGCGCGAAGAGTGCCCCGCCGCCGATCAGCGCCGGGACGAGCAAAACGAACGAGACGCGGCGCAGGGCCGGATCGACCGGGATCGGCACGGCGCGCTGGCTCAAATATTGCTCACGTACATCCAGCAGTTCGCCGAAGATTTTCCGCCAATCGTCCGCAAAGGTGAACCAGAGGATGACGGCGAGGGTTGAGAGGAAGGCGGCCCAGGCGACGATCCGCCAGCCCCGTTCCGGCGCGCCGACGAGATCGCCCAGGAGTCCGCGCCGCGCCCAGCCGAGCGCCAGGAGGACCGCGCAGAGCGCGAGGCCGAGCATCTGATTGCTGGCGAGGAATTGGGCCATGCCGCCGCTCCCTTCGCGCTGTGGCAGCGCGTCCACCATTCTGTCTGTGCGATCGTAGGCTATCGCGCGGCGGGTAGCAATAGGGCGGTCGGGCACCGGAGCACGATGGCGGCTGTCGATGTCGGTCGCGGCACGAAGTGGGGCGGGAACGATCCATGCCGGGCAGGCAAAAATGCTTGACAGCGTTTCACGCGCCCGGTATCCTCACGCAGCCATACGTTCATCGCGCGCGGCGCGATCGACGAAAGGATCTGGGGCTTCGTCGGCGGTGCCTTGGGCGCGGCTGCGAGTCGGCGTATAATACCGCTAGGCGTACCCCAAGGAATGCGCGCGGTTCGTACGGACGATGGTGTGTCGGAGGCAGGAGGGGTGATGAAGGTGCTGCGCGCCTGGACAAGGGCACGCTCCGGCCAGGCCAGTCCGGCCAGTTGGGTGCGCCCGCTGGCGATGATCCTGCCGTTGTTTGCGATCATGGCGTTACTCTCGGCCTGCACATTCCAGGGGCCGACGATGACCATCGACTACAAGTCGCCGGAGAACCGGGACCTGTGGAGTTTGTACTCGCTCGTCTTTTGGCTGGCGGTCGCGGTCTTCGTCGTCGTCGAAGCGATGCTCCTCTATGCGGTTATTCGCTATCGCAGCCGTCCCGGACAGCCGTTGCCGCGTCAGATACACGGCAACAATCGTGTGGAGATCGCCTGGACGATTATCCCGGCGCTGCTGCTGATCATCATCGCGGTCCCGACCGTGCAGCAGATTATCAAGGAGGCGACCCCCGCCCCGGCTGACGCCTTGAAGGTCCGCGTGATCGGTCACCAATTCTGGTGGGAGGTGCGCTATCCCGACCCGACCGACCCGACCAATCGCGACAAAGACCTGGTCACCGCCAATGAGATCCACGTCCCGGTGGGGCGCACCGCCGAGTTCTCGCTGACCTCCGGCGATGTGCAGCACTCGTTCTGGATTCCGCTGCTCGGTGGCAAGATGGACCTGTTCCCGAACCGGACCAACCACATCAAGTACACACCGCTCGAAGCCGGGAAATACTATGGGCAGTGCGCCGAGCTCTGCGGCACCGCCCACGGCTTCATGAAGATGTACCTGTTCGCCGATACGCAAGCGGATTATGATACGTGGTTCGCGGCGCAGAAGGGACAGCCGAGTGCGACCGCCAACGGCGGCGCTGGCACTGACATCATCAAGCAGGGGCAGCAGCTCGTGCTGGGTGCCAATTGCGTCACCTGCCACTATATCGAAGGGACGAACGCCCGTGGTCGTGTCGGCCCGGATCTGACCCATTTCGGCAGCCGGACCACCTTCGCCGGGGCCTGGGTAGAGAATAATGAGGCCAATCTCAAGACGTGGATTCACGACCCGGCGATTCTTAAGCCCGGCGTGACGACCTATGCCAACAAGCAGATCGGGAATGGTGCCCTGATCAGTCGCATGCCGGCCTATCCTGATTACAGCGACGCGCAGTTGACCGCGATCGCGCAGTATCTGCTCAGCCTGAAGTAACCCTGGAAACGACTGGCACGATCTCGGCAAACGGGCGCGGTGAACGGCAGGAGGACGGTGCATGGCCACGACGACACAGGCTCCACCTCGGGTAATCACCACCCGGTCCACGGTCCCGACGACCGGGGTTTTGGGCTGGCTCACGACCGTCGATCACAAGCGTATTGGCATCCTCTACGGGGTGAGCGCCTTCATCCTCTTCCTGATCGGCGGGATCGAGGCGATGATCATCCGGCTGCAACTCGGTAAGGCGAACAATCTCCTCGTCCATCCCGACCTCTACAACGGCTTCGTGACGATGCACGCGACGACGATGATCTTCATGGCGATCATGCCCTTGTCGATCGCGCTCTTCAATTTGATCGTGCCGTTGCAGATCGGGGCGCGTGATGTCGCATTCCCGCGCCTCAATGCCTTCAGTTACTGGGTCTTCATCCTCGGCGCGCTGACGATGAATGTCAGCTACCTGATCGATGCGGTGCCGGACATTGGCTGGTATGGCTACGCCCCGCTGACCGAACGGGCATATTCGCCGGGCCTGAATGTCGACTTCTGGGTCGTCGGTCTCCAGATTCTCGGGGTGGCGACGATCGCCGGGGCGCTCAACTTCTTCGTGACGATCCTGAACATGCGCGCGCCGGGGATGTCCCTGATGCGGATGCCGATGTTCTGCTGGACGACGATCACGACCAACATCCTGATGCTGCTCGCTTTCCCGGTCTTCACGATCGCGCTGACGCAGCTCCTCTTCGACCGCCACTTCAACACCGCGTTCTTCGACACGACGCGCGGCGCGGACGCCCTCCTCTGGCAACATATCTTCTGGGTCTTCGGGCACCCGGAGGTGTACATCCTGATCCTGCCGGCCTTCGGCATCATCTCGGAGATCTTGCCGGTCTTCTCGCGGAAGCCGCTCTTCGGCTACGCCGCGATGGTGCTGGCGATCGCGGCGATCGCTTTCCTGAGCTTCGGCGTCTGGGCGCACCACATGTTCACCACCGGCATCGGCCCGGTCGGGAACACGTTCTTCGCCCTCTCGACGATGCTGATCGCGGTGCCAACCGGCATCAAGGTCTTCAACTGGATCGGGACCCTGTATGGGGGCTCGGTCAATCTCCGCAGCCCGGCCCTCTTCGCGATCGGCTTCGTGGCGATGTTCATCATCGGCGGGCTGAGCGGCGTCATGCACGGCTCGCCGCCGGTGGATACGCAGCACAACGACTCCTACTTCGTCGTCGCCCATATCCACTATGTTCTTTTCGGCGGCTCGATGCTGGCGCTCTTCGCCGGGATCCATTACTGGTGGCCGAAGTACACCGGCTGGATGCTGAATGACAAGCTCGGGCAATGGACCTTCTGGCTGATGATGCTCGGCTTCAACGTCACCTTCTTCCCGATGCACTTCCTCGGTGTCGCCGGGATGCCGCGCCGCATGTCGATCTACCCGACCGGTACGGGGTGGGATTTTTGGAACTTCATCGCCACGCTCGGCGCGTTCGTGCTCGCCGGCTCGGTTTGGCTCTTCGTGATGAATGTCCTGATCTCCTGGCGGCGTCGGGAACCGGCTGGCAACGATCCGTGGGATGGCGCGACGTTGGAGTGGACCATCTCCTCGCCGCCGCCGGTCTATAATTTCGCCGATATCCCGACCGTGACCGCGCGCGACGCTTTCTGGGTGGAGAAGCGGGCCAACGAGGCGGCGGCGAAGCTCGGACTGCCGGTGCGCAAGCCGACGCGCGTCCACCCCGACCCGGATGTGCAGCGCGTCCACATGCCGAACAACTCCTGGTGGCCGCTGATCGCGGGTATCGCGTTCACCACCGTGCTGGCGGGTTTCCTGACCCCGTGGCTCGTCGGCGGGGCGATCCCGGTCTTCACGCTGATCGGCATCGCAGCCCTGATCGGCAGCGTCTCGGCGTGGGCATTCGAGCCAGCAGGCTAGACGGGTATTCTTCGCCGTCCACCCCGGCCAGCGTCGCTGCTGGCCGGGGTGGTACGATGAAAAGCCCTGTGAGGAGGTAGCGTGTCGACAGCTGTCAGCGATCACGATTTCATACTCGAGCCCGGTCACGACGACGGTCACGGCGACGGGCATGAGGGCGGACTCGACCACGGTGCCCCACCGTCGCTCGGTATCGACATGGTCAAGCTCCTGATGTGGACATTCATGTCGTCCGAATGTTTCCTCTTCGGGACGCTGATCATCACCTTCTTGTCGTATCTGAACCGCCATCATCAGTTGGCGATGGAAGGGCTCGGCGATCTCTACAAAGGGCCGGTCCCCTTCGAGGTGTACGACATCCCCTACACCTCCGTCAGCGCGTTCGTCCTCCTGCTCAGCAGCCTGACGATGGTATTGGCGCTGGCAGCGGCGCAGTCGAATCAGCAACGGCAGTTGCGCATCTGGCTCGTGGCGACGGCGCTCTTGGGGATGGTCTTCCTTGGCGGCCAGTTCTTCGAGTTCACCACCTTTAAGACCCACGAAGGAATTTGGTTCGACACGAACCAATTTGGCTCCAGCTTCTTCATGCTGACCGGTTTCCACGGCGCGCACGTCACCGTCGGGGTCGCCTGGCTCCTCTCCCTCTGGCTCTATTCGTTGCGGCGGGGGATCTCACCGGCCAAGGCTCCGCGCCTCGTCGAGATCGCCGGCCTCTACTGGCACTTCGTCGATATCGTCTGGATCGTGATTTTCACCGTGGTCTATCTCGCGCCGACGGCGCTCCAAATTTAGGCACTGGGGCGGCGCACCGTCGATCGCTCGTGAGAGTACGTGGGGGGAATGATGTCAGGGCATGAGATGCAAGGGCATACGACCGATCATTCATCGGTCGCGGAGGGGCACAATCACCCCACGCCGCGCAAGTATGTCGAACTGGCCGGTATCCTGGCGGCGATCACGCTCCTGGAGGTCTTCATCCTCTACATGCCGGATATTCCCGGCCTGGCGTGGACGCGACCGGTGCTGGTGCCGTCGTTCATCGTCCTCTCGGTCTTCAAGTTCCTGATCGTCGTCGGCTGGTATATGCACTTGCGGTTCGACGATCCGTTCTTCTTGCGGATGTTCGGCTTCGCGCTGATTATCGTCATCGGCGTGGCGCTCTCTTTCATGGCGATCTTCCACGGGCTCTACTTCGGGTTCTAACACGTAGGAGCGGGCGTACCCCAGGCACTGCGCGGGCCGTCCTTCCCGCATCGGTGTTGCTCAGCGGCGGCTGACGATCCGCAGGCGGCGTTCCGCGCCGGTAAGGTGGCCCGATGAGTGTACAGAACGATCGTACGGTACGGTCGCACGGCGGGTGGAAGAGTTATCCGTCGCGCCGCGATCGGGTCCATCACGACCAATTGCGGCGTGCGAGTTGGCTGATGTTCTGGCTCCTGGCAGTCGGGAAGTTGCTGACGATCATCGGCTTGGCGTTCGTCTTCGCCCACCGCAGCAATCCCACGGCGCACGGTTGGGGGTTGATCGTCCTGTTGAACTGGTCCTGGATCGTCCTCTCGTTCGCGGTCCTCGCGGGGCCGATGGCCTACTGGTGGCGGATACGGCGGGTACGCCGCAAGCGCGCGGCGTTGATCCACGCCGAGTGGAACGTGAACTGACGATCACTTGGCGGGCGCGAGGTGCCCGTAGGCTTTGAGATGAGGAGCGTTGCCCATGCTGAACCGCATGAATGCCTACGTCGTCCCGCTGATCGCTTTCCTCTCCGCGATCACCGGGATCGTGTTGATCGGCGAGACGTTGCTGAACGTTAATCGCCTCTTGGAGCGCTTCGGCGAGATCGGTAAGCTTGGAGCACCGTTCGCCGCGCTGATACTGATCGCCCTCATCGGCGGTATCGCGGCGGCTCTCTCGGTACGGGCGTCGAAGTTGCCGCCGGTGGAATGGCCGAATCCGGGTCCGGTGGTGCCGGTGCGCCCGATGAACCTGGGGCGAGGCTACATCATCGGCCAGATTGTCTTCTTCGCCGGTCTGGGCATCATGCTCCTCTTCTTGATCCTCGTCTCGCGGCGCTAAGCGAACCGGGCGAGCGGCGGCGAGTCCGGGGGGTGATCCCCTGGATTCGCCGCTTTTTCGTGGGGCGCTTGTGGAAGGAAGACCATGTTTGGCGCACAAGTCCCGCTCAATTGGGTGCCCGAACCGAGCATCATCTTCGGCGTGTTGCTGGTCACAGGGGCGTATCTCGGGGCGATCACCGGCTGGCGCGGGCGTTTCCCCGGCTCGGTCCCGGTGCCGCGCGGACGGATCATCGCCTTTCTCCTCGGCATGTTGACGATCCTTCTCGCGCTGATCACGCCGATCGCCGATCTCAGCGACTATTACCTCTTCAGTGCCCATATGGTCGAGCATCTGCTGGTGACCCTGGTGGCCCCCCCGCTGATACTGATCGGCCTGCCGGGCTGGCTGATCCGCCCGGTCTTCCGGCGCTGGCCGATCGTGCTGCGGATCGGGCGCCTCGTCACCAACCCCCTCATCGCCTTCGCCGTCTTCAACGTGATTTTCATTGGCTACCATCTGCCGCGCTTCTACGACATCTCCCTGGCGTCGCAGTACGCGCACGCCGCCTTCCACGTCGTCTTCATCGTGACCGCGACCCTGACCTGGTGGCCGGTCCTCAGCCCGCTCGATGAGTTGCCGCCGCTGCCTCCGCCATTGCAGTTGGTCTACCTGTTCGCGCAAACCCTCCCATCGCAGGTGCTCGGGGCGCTGCTGACCTTCAGCGGACGGCCCCTCTACGATTGGTACGTCACCGCGCCGCGCGTCTGGAACAATCTCGATCCGCTGGCCGATCAGCAGCTCGGCGGCTTGATCATGTGGGTGATCGGCGGGACATTTTTCCTGGCGGTCTTCGTGTTCGTCTTCCTGCGTTGGTTCGCCGCGAACGAGGCGAAGGATCGCCGCAGCGCGCGCGCGATGGGCCGTGCACGCTGACAGATAGACCGGGACGGGAGAAGTGGTGAGGGACGCGCAACGGTGGGGACGACGGGCGGCGCTCGGCTGGCTGGCTGGCGGGGTGCTCCTCCTCGGGGGCTGTGGCGGCACCGCGACCCCCACGAGCGGGGCGGCGGGTTTCTCCGCCGCGACCTACGACCGGCAGATCGCGGTGGCCGCCGACCCCAAGGGCGGGTTGCGCTGGGACAAGCAGGAGTACGAGGCGACGGCGGGCGCGGTGACGTTCGTGGTGCGCAACGACAGCACGGTCCGCCATAACTTCGTGATCGAGGGGAATGGCCTCAACGTCGCCTCGCCGGCCTTCGGCGCGCGCACGATCCAGTCGTACTCGCTGCCGGAGCTGGCTGCGGGGGAATACCAGATCGTCTGCACCTTGCCGGGCCACCGGGAGGGCGGGATGGTCGCCAGGCTAATTGTGCGCTGAGCCGCGATCCGGGCCCCAGCGTGCCCCGTTGGCGGCGAGTTGCCGCGTCATCCGCCCGAGCGTCCGCCGTTCCGCGTATAATCCCACGACGCAAGACGCGACACGCGAATGGCCCAGGCTTGTTCTCGCGCATAGCCCCATTCGCGGGACGCTGGCGCGGGGCGACCGATGAGGAGGCGAGATGGCGACCGTGATCGTCCGTGGCGGGCTGGTGGTGACCGAGGGGGGCGTGATCCGCGCCGACATCGTGGCGCGCGACGGGAGCATCGTGGCGCTGACCAGCGACGCGAGCGATCAGCTGCGCAATGCCGATGAGGTCATCGACGCGACCGGGCTGGCCGTGTTGCCGGGTGGAATCGACGCGCATACCCACATGCGCGAGCCCTCCGCACACGACCGCGAGGGTTTCGCCAGCGGGACCGCCGCCGCCGCCGCCGGGGGGATCACCACGATCGTGGAGATGCCGCAGTCGGACCCGCCGGTGACCGATGCCGCCTCCTTCGCCCTGAAGCGCGCCGCGATCGAGGCCCATGCGATCATCGACGTGGCCCTCTACGGCGGCGCGGTCGGCCAGGATCCGGCGCTGCTGCGCGAGCAGGCCGAGGCGGGCGCGGTCGCGTTCAAATCGTTCATGTGCGGCTCCGGCGGCGAATTCCCCGCCGTGAACGACGCGCAGCTCTACGACGCCCTCGTGGCCGTCACATCGCTCGACTCGTTCCTGACCGTCCATGCCGAGAACGACGCCCTGCTGACGGCGGGGCTGCGCCGCCTGCGCGAGTCCGGGCGACACGATCCGCTGGCACACTGCGAGTCCCGCCCGCCTTTCGTGGAGGTCGCGGCGGTGCGTACCGCCACCTACCTGGCCGAGGAGGCGAACGCGCACGTCCACATCGCGCACGTCAGCGCGGCGGGCTCGCTGGTGGCGATCGCCGAGGCGCGCGCCGCCGGGGGCTGGGTGACCGCCGAGACCTGCCCGCAATACCTGCTGCTGAACGAGGACGATGTGGTGAAGCATGGCCCCTGGGCGCGCTGCGCCCCCGCGATCCGCACCCGCGACCACGTCGAGGCGCTGTGGCGCGCGCTGGCCGAGGGGTTGCTCGACTTCGTCTGCTCCGACCACGCCCCCTACTCGATCGCGGAGAAGGAGGCGGGACTGGACTCGATCTGGGCCGCGCCGCTCGGGCTGAACATGGTGCAATTCATGAACCCGGCTGTGCTGAGCGAGGCGATCCATGTCTGGGGCTTCCCGCTCGAACTCTGCGCCGCGATCACCGCCACCAACGCCGCGCGCATCTTCGACCTCTACCCGCGCAAGGGGGCGATCCAGATCGACGCGGACGCCGACCTCGCCATCTACGACCTGACCGGCGAGCGGACCTTGCGCGACGCCGAGCTGTTAACGCGTCACAAGCGCTCGCCGCTCGACGGGCGGGCCGTGCGCGCCGGGGTCGTGCGGACGATCTCGCGCGGCCGGACGATCTACGCCGACGGGCGGATCGTGGCCGAGCCGGGCACCGGGCAATTCGTGACGCGGACCTCGTGAGTCGCGTCCGTGCGTTGACCACGCTCGCCCAGCACCATGCCTGAGCGCCAGACCATGCGCCCGCGTATCGGTGCGCCCACCGTCACGGCGCGTCGCGTACCAGCCTCCCGTCCCGCCGCGCGCCGTCGCCCGTCGCTGTCGCCCGCGCTGGCCCTTTTCTGCGTGCTGGCGGGGATCTATCTGCTGACGAGCGGCGGGCACACCTATAGCTACGACGAAGAGACGATGTTCGGCCTGACCGCGAGCATCGTGGAGCGGGGCAGCCTCGTCGTGCCGACCTGCGGTAACTGTACGACCTTGCGCTCGATCCCGATGCCGGAAGGGCGCAACTACTCGCGCTACGGCCCGGTGCAATCGATCGTGGCGATCCTGCCGTATCTGGTGGGACGGGCGGTGGCGGGCGGCGACGACGCGGCGCGCTGGTTTGTCACGCGCTTCGCGGCGACGCTGCTGACCGCGCTGGTGACGGCGTGGATCGGTGCGCTCCTCTACGCGACCCTCCGGCGGCTCGGGGCGATGCACGGCACGGCGCTCCTGACGGCGCTCCTGTACTGCCTCGGGACGCAGGCGTGGCCGCGCGCCAAGACCTTTTTCGCCGACCCGCTGACGACGCTGCTGATCCTCGGCGGGGTCTACTGCTGGTGGCGGCTCGACAACCCCACGGGAACGGACGCCGCCGCTCGCGCGCGCGCGATGACTGGCTGGGCGGCGGGGCTCGGGCTGCTCTGCGGGGTCTCCGTGGGGGTGAAGTTCGGAGCGGGGATCATCCTGCTGCCGTTCGGCGTGGCGGGCGCGGCGAGCCTGTGGCGTGTGTGGCGCACGGACGGCCTCGCGCCGCGACAACTCATCACGATCGCGGTCGCGGCGGCGCTCGCGGTGGCGGTGCCGCTGATACTGGTCGCCTGGTACAACTGGGTTCGCTTCGGCTCGCCGATCGAGACCGGCTACGGCGGGCGCGAGGTCGGCGCGGTGCAGGGGGGCGACTGGTGGGCCGGGTTCTCCGGGATCGTGCTCAGCCCAGGCAAGGGCCTCCTCGTCTTCTCCCCGGTCGTGATCCTCGGCCTGCTGTCCCTGTGGCCGTTTGCGCGGCGGCAGCCGCGCGCGGCCCTGCTCGTCGGCGCGCTGATCGCGCTGCACATCGCCTTTTACGCGCGCGTGCCGCAGTGGGACGCGGGGACTTCCTGGGGGCCGCGCTACCTCGACTTCGTCGTGCCGCTCTGCCTGCTGCCGCTGCCGTGGGGGCTCGCGTGGCTGGCGGGGCGCGGTCGCGCCCTGCGCCTGACGCTGGGCGGATTGGCGAGCGTACTCGCGGCGCTGGCGCTCGTGGTGCAACTCCTCGGCGTGCTGGTCAACTTCGACACCGGCTACAACGCGGTCACGACGGGGCGGCGCTACTGGACCACCGCGAACTCGCCGCCGATCGTTCACGCCGGGATCCTGCGCGAGCGGGTGGCGGCGTGGTGGGCGGTCCGCTTCCCGGCGGGGGACGCGATCGTACCCGACCGGGGGATCGTGGTCGCGAACGAGACGGAAGCGCTCTGGCCGCGCTATCTGCCGCAGGAGGCGACGGTCCGGGTCCACGCGACGGGGGACGGTGTGCTCACCGGCGCGTTGGTCTACGAGGACGCGCGTGAGACGCGGGAGCCGCCCGCGCACTTCACCGTCCTGGTCGATGGGCGCGCGGTGCCGACGACCGAGACCCTTGCGCCGGAGGTCGCCCCGCGCGCCTACCGGCTCGCCTTCCCGATCCGCGCGGCGGGCGCGGGCGGCGACGACTTCACCGTGACGATCCGCAACGAGGCGTTCGCGACGCTCGGCCCGAGCTGGACGCGCGACGTGGCAGTGACGCGCGATGGCGTACCCTTCCCGACCTTGCGCCGCCCGTTGCTCCTCCCCTTCCCGAACGACACGCCGGAACGCTGGTCGTGGTTCTTCACGCCGCGCAACGCTCATCTGGTTGATCTGTGGCCCTGGTATCTGGCGACGATCGGCCTGCCGCGCCATGTCGCCGCGATCCTCTATGTGGGGGTGGGGGGCGGGGCGACCTTGCTGGTGCTGGTGGGGGTGGGGGGATTGATGGGGCGGGGGCGGCCCTCACCCCGTCGCGTCCGCCCATAGGGCACCCGGCGCCCCCCCTCTCCCGATTCGGTAGGGGGGCCGGGTGACGCTGTAATCTCACCCTTTTCAACACTCCAGTCCGCGCAGGCGGACTTTGTGGCGTAGCCTTCAGCCGGGACTTCAGTCCAACGGCATACCCACGTGTGCGGGGGCAACGCGACCATCCTCACCCCCGGCGCTCACGCGCCCCCCCGCCCAGAGGGCACCCGCCATCCGAGGAGAGGGGCCTCATTGTAGGGTGGGAGGCGTATAGTTGATGCCCTCACCCTCGCCCCCGATCGTACTTGGTGCGCGTTATCGCGAGCCTCGATGCAGGGGCGTTCAGTGTAGCAACATGCTTGCTCGATATCATCTGTGGGCGTGGGTCGGCACGCTATCGCCTTCGATACTTGGTGCCACGCGCGTATGTTTCTGACCCGTTACGGTTTCAGCAGTTCCGTCCGGTACTTCGGGGCGAGCGCCTCGGCTTTCGCTATGAATGCCGCCTGCGCGGCCTCGTCGAGCCTGGGCGGCGGTGTCGTCCGCGTCGCGACGGGCACGCCGACCTCCTTGAAAAACTCTTCCTGCCCGGACGGGGAGCAGATGCACAGCAGTCGGACTGCCTGTGTAGAGGCATTGGTGAAGGAATGTGGCGCGTTGGCCGGGATGTTGACCGTCTCGCCAGCGCGCACGACCGATTTCGCGCCCCGGAAGGTCGCCTCGATCTCGCCCTCGAGGAGGGTGAACGACTCCTCGAAGTCATGGCGGTGCGGTGCCGGACCGCCGCCGGGCGGGATGTGCATGTCGATCAGGCAGTAGCGCCCGGCGGTCTCCGCGCCCGACAACAGGATCGTGTAGGTGTCGCCGACGAGCCCGATGTGCGTTAAGCCCTGATCATCGTTCGGTCGCGCCAGCGCGAGATCACGTTGCAGATCGTCGGGCGGGAGCGGCGAGGACGATTGGGGTGTGGTGGCCGCATGATCGTTCATGGCGTTGCTCCTCTTGCCGGGATTGTCTAACCACCGAGTGTAGATCACTCACGATTCCATCCTACGTTGACGAAGAAATAAGAGCAAGACAGAAACGCGTTGTCAGGATGTCGCCCATAATATTGTGATTAAGTTGTCACGGCCCTACTCCGCCTTCACCCGGTCGATCACGGCGCGCATGTCGCCGAGCGGCCAAGCGATCTCGGCGTGCCAGGGGTGTAGGAAAACCAAGAATCCTATCGCGTCGGCGTTGGCGTCGCCACGCCCCCCTGTCCCAGGCTCATCACGAGGAGCGTCTGATCACGGCAATTCATGACCATCTTACCGGTCGCTTGCCCGGGCGGTCGCCCGGCATCAGGCGGCACATCATCCGCCGTACGGTAGAAGTTGACCATCAGATTGGCGACGGTTGAGTCCTGGCGGCTCACCTGGACGTATGCCAGCCGCAGCCACTCCTGGTGTATATGGCGCTCCGCGAAATAGGTCCACAAGGGCGGGAGGTCGAAGGTGACGAAGTGCCGCTTGCTGCCATCCAGACGATTATCGGTCATGGAGAACCAGACGAACTTCTCGCCGGAGTAATCGCCGCCGGGCAGGCCCGCCGCCGTCGGGGCGGCCACCGTCGGGAAGAAGGCGCGCAGCGCGGCGCTGTCGCCTCGGTTGAAGGCGTCGAGGAAGCGATTGAGGAACGCTTCCACCTCGGCGGGGGTGCAACCGCGCGGATATGCCGACGCGCTCGGGGTGGACGCGCTCGCCGTCGCGCTGCTGGCGACCGTTGGGGGTCGGAGCACCGGCGTCTCCCGGCGTGGTGTTGCGGAGGTGCCGGTTGTCGGCGTGGTTGTCGGTGCGGTCGTTGGCGTGGTCGTCGGTGCGGCGCTCGGCCTCGTCGACGCTTCCCCGCTGGCGCACGCGCTGAGGAGTAGCACGCTAATCAGGCAAAGGAGGGTCCGGTGAATCGCGCGGCTTCTCACAATCATCGCGCCAGCCACCCCCTTCGTGCGTTACCCCTGCCCCGGCGGTCCCTACTCATAGGTGGCGTCCGGCTCGAAGGGGTAGAGCGGGCGGCGGCGATGGTGGTACTCGAAGGTGCCGAGGTCGGCGGCGGCGGCACCGGGGGTGTCGACCAGGATGATTTCGGCGGCGATCGGCTCGTAGGCGGGGCGGGGCGATTGCACGCCCTTGGCGACGACGACCTGATATGTTTCGGGGCGGATGCCGAGCGAGTACAGCTGCTCGATGCTGGTGTTGCCCGCGCGGTGGCTGGTGAGGACAAGCGTGTGCCCCTCGGTCGTTTCGAGGACGGCGCGGACGCCATCATCGAAGAAGCGGAAGCCGCCGTGCGTCGGGCGCGGCTCCTCGTAGCGCCCCTCCGCGATCGAACGCACCCGCCCGGTCACGACGACCGGCTCGCCGTGCAGATGGTCGGTCTTGGCCCCGACCGCGAGGGTGATCGTCCGCCCGACCCCCGCCTCGAGGCACGCGCCGACCGCCTCGGGGTCGTAGAGGGTTTGCAGGTAACGACCCACGCCGAGGCGGCGCGCGGCGGCGAGGAGGACCGTGGAGTCGGCGGCGCTCCCCGCGCCGACGTTGTCCCCCACGTCCATCAGCACGACCGGCCCGGTGGGCGCGTCCATCGCGCGGCGCAGCGCGACCTCCGGCGAGGGCGCGTCGAGGAGGAATTCGCCGCGCCGCGCCCAGGCCGCGAGCGCCAGTTCGCGCGCGGTGTCGCGGGCGAGCGCCGCGTCGCCATCGGCTACGACGATGAACGACATCCCCATCTCCGGCACGTCGGCGTAGGGGTAGCCCTGCACAATCGACGCGGAGAGGAGGCCGGGCCGGGCGATGAGCGCCTCGCATTCGGCCATCAGCGAGCGCAGCGGCTCCGCGCCGGTGAATTGCTTGACGATGTTGATCACAAGCGGCGGCGTCTCCATCGCCTGGACCGGGTGAATCTCGCCGCGCACGGTGCGGATGACGATGTCGGCGCACTCGCGGGCGCGGGCGCGGGCGTCGAGGTGCGGATTGGTACGGTAGAAGACGACGGCGGTGGTGTTGTCGATCAGGCGCTGGGTGTTGTTGCCGTGCAGATCCATCGCCACGCCGATCGGCACGTCCGGCCCGACCGCCGCACGGACGCGCGCGGCCATCTCCCCATCGGCGTCGAGATACCCTTCGGCCACCGCAGCGCCGTGGAGGACGAGTAGCACGCCGTCCCAGGGTCCGTGCCCTCGCAGGGCGTCCACTAACTCGTCGGCGATGCGGGCGAAGGTGTCGGCGGTGATCGTGCCCGCCGGCCCGGTGGTGGTGAAGAAGAGCGGCACGACTTCCACGCCCGGCTCTTGTCCCGCATCGAGGAAGCCGGTGATGCTGGAGCCCGCGTCGGCGTGGTGCGCGACGATCTCCGGGCCGCGCAGGATGCCGTCGCGCGCGAAGAGGGCGTAGGTGGTGGGGGTGACGGAGAAGGTATTGGTCTCGTGATAGAAGCCGAGCAGGGCGAGGCGCATCGTGGCATCCTCCTGCCGCGCGGGCGGCGGCGAGCGGGTGTGGTCGCGGGTCGATGACGGTGTTGTAACCCTTGCAGGGACCGATGGCAAGTCGGGTATGCCCGTTGGTTACGCACCGGCGCGCGGCTAACCGGCGAACATCGCACACGGTAGCAAGTTACGTTGCCTCGGCCCACGCAGGTTTGGCTCAGCATGTGGGGCGTCCTGCCGGGCATGATACCCTGGTCGCGGCGCGCTGCCACTGCCACGTATCGGTTCAGCAGTAGCACACGGAGGCCAGAGCCATGATCGAGCGTAAGTTCACCGAGGACCGCCTCGCCGCCCTGTACGACGTCTTCTCCCCGCCAGAGCGGCGGGACGACTTCGCCTTCTACCTGCCGTTGATCATGTCCGCGCGGGCCGTGCTCGACGTGGGGTGCGGGACGGGCGCGCTGTTGCGGCTGGCGCGCGAGGGGGACCACACCGGGCGGCTGTGCGGACTCGACCCGGCTGCGGGCATGCTCAAGCAGGCGCGGCGGCGGGCCGATATCGAGTGGGTCCACGGCGACCTCGCGTCGGTCGGCTGGGATCGCGCGTTCGACCTGATCGTGATGACCGGCCACGCCTTCCAGGAGTTCGTCGAAGACGACGATATCCGCGTCGCGCTCGTCGCGATCCGGGCGGCCCTCACCGATGGTGGCCGCTTCGCGTTCGAGACGCGCAACCCGCTCGACCGCGCGTGGGAGCGCTGGCCGACACAGTATTCCGGCGCGGTGATCGCTGCGAACGGCGACGCCGTACGCTGCGAATACCGGGTGGAGCCACCGACGGCGCGGGGCATCGTGCATTCCATGAGCACCTTCACCAGCCCCGCGTGGGCGGGGCCGGAGGTGAGCCGGGGGGCGCTGCGGTTTCTCGATGCGGCGACGCTCGCCACCTTCCTGGCGGGTGCCGGTCTGGCGATCGAGCAGCAGTACGGCGACTGGAGCGGCGGGCCGCTCACCCCGACGAGCCCCGAGATCATCACCATCGCGCGGAAGGGGTAGGCCAGGCGGCGGTCGGCATAGTGCCTGTCGCGGCCTGTACAGCCGTCGGCCAGCCTTGCTCCCGATCTCCCTATGCCATTATATCCCCACTCGCCGCTCACCCCCTGATCCTCGTGCGCCCCTTGACAGTCCGTAGATGGCCCGGTAGCGTGGTGACCGGATAGGCGAGTCGGGGCGTGCGGTGTCGTGGTCGCCTCGCTCGATGTGCGCGTGAAGGGTGGGGAGACGATGAGCGGACCGACCGACGCCGCCGCGCTGTTCGACAGCGCGCGCGGGGTGCTTGCCGGGGGCGTCTCGGCTGCCGCGCGGATCCATCCCTACCTGGAGCGACCGTTCTATCAGGCGCGCGGCGCGGGGCCGTACATCGAGGACCTGACCGGAAGGCGCTTCATCGACTTCAACATGTCCAACGGCGCGGCGATGCTCGGCCACGACGATCCGGCGGTGCGCGCAGCGGTGATCGAAGGACTGGCGCTGGGGATCATCGCCGGGGCGGAGACGGCCCATCACGAGCGGCTCGCGCGGACGCTCACGGCGATCATCCCGGCGGCGGAGCGGGTCCGCTTCGCCACCAATGGCAGCGACGTGACGATGATCGCCGTGCGCCTCGCGCGCCACGCCACCGGGCGGACCAGGATCGTGAAGTTCGACGGCCATTATCACGGCCTGACCGAACTCTTCCTCTACAAGCGTGACGAGGCGGGTGCGGTCGTGCCGTCGTCGGGCGGTGTCCCGCCCGCCTGGGGCGACGACGTGCTGATGACGCCGTGGAACGACGCGGCGGCGTTCGAGGAACTGATGGCGCGGCATGGCGACGAGATCGCCGCCGTGATCTGCGAGCCGGTCCATTTCAATGCCGGGTGCATCCCGCCCGCGCCCGGCTTCCTGGAACTGTTGCGCGAGCGGACAAGCGCGACCGGCAGCGTCCTGATCTTCGATGAGGTGCTGTCCGGCTTCCGCATGGCGCTCGGCGGTGTGCAGGAGTGGAGCGGCGTCACGCCCGACCTCTGCACGCTGGCGAAGGCGCTCTCCAATGGGCTGCCCCTCGCGGCGGTCGCGGGGCGGGCCGACCTGATGGCGGGGTTCGCGCCGGAGGGGCCGGTCGCGCACAGCGGCACCTACTCCGGCCACCCGCTCAGCATCCTCGCGGGGCAGGCCACGCTCGATGCGCTGCGCCGTCCGGGTGTCTACGACGCGCTCAACGCACTGGCAGAGTCGTTCTACCGCGACCTGCAAGGCATCTTCGATCGCCACGGTGTACCGGTGCAGGTGCAAGGGCTCGGCGCACGCTTCGGCCTCTACTTCGGGCGGCGCGAGCCGGTGACGACCTACGCCGATGCCGCCGCGCACGACCACGAGCTGCACCACCGCTTCGTCGTCGCCTGCCTCGAACGCGGCCTCTTCCTCCCGGCCTACACCAGGCAAGGCCCGCCCGGCCACAACGGCTTCTCGCTCGCCCACACGCCCGCCGTCCTGGCCGACGCGCTGGCGATCATGGCTGACGCGGCGGGGAGTCTGCGGGCCTGAACGCCAATATCGCGCTATGTCGCGACGGTTGACGCCTCTCTGAACTGGGATGCTCAATAGGGGAATGGTCTGCCATCGCCCCGGACGCGGACGCGGGTTAGATGGCGCTCACGAAGGAGGTGTCAGCGTTTGTTAAGGGAATATGGTAAAAGAAGAACACTACATGTCTTTTGACTATATCTATTGCTGAAGTGCCCCAAATGGGCTATGCCATATTGATTTCCCCTGCTTGATGCCGCGCGACTGACTGCCAAGGCTTGACTTCCAAGGCAAAATTGTGTAATTTGTAATTCGTAAACTATATGCATACGAAGGTGATGAAACGCACAAACTGCAGTATGGACGGATAACGGAGGAGGCATTCATGGCTAAGAGGCCGTTTCATAACCCCATAAACCAAAAGAAAAATGGCGTGATTGCTACAGACTTAAGGCGCATCGTAGGGTTATGAAACGGCCTCTAAGCAACGGGGGAAATCCACAGATAGGTTCCTTACATTTGAGGAGGTTGTCGCGCAGCTTCGCCGTGTGATCTCTCTCGCTCAGGAGGAGGCGCTAGCACTTGGGTATCAGCGTGTGACTCCCGAGCATCTGCTCTTGGGTGTTTTGCACATCGAGGATGATGCCGCCGCACGCGTGCTGCAACAGCTCGGGGTGCGGCTACAAGGTGTGCGTGAGGCTGTGGATCTGACCGACTCACACCGCCTAGTGAAGGATGAGGGAGAGCATGGCCTTACCCAGGATTCGAAGGATGCCATCATTCTGGCGATGTCGGAGGCCCGACGGCTTCACTCTGACGATGTTGGCGCGGCGCATGTGCTCCTCGGGTTGTGTCACGGGGACAGCCTTGTCCGTCTTCTTCGGAGTTTGGATATTAAGCCCGAGCAGGTTCGAACTGCGGTCCTCCGCGAGCTAGGGGATGGCCCACTCAACCGCATCCGCCACTCCTTCTCAGCGAAGCGGACCCAAGGTGAGTCCACTGGAATAAAGACCAACGTTATAACCTGTCGCATCAATGGCGACGATCTGGACGCCATCGACGCCCTGGTGGAGGCTGGCGTGCGCACGACTCGCAGCGATGCGGCGGCTTGGCTGATTCATGTCGGCATCGAAGCGAACCAAGGTCTCATCGATCGTGTATACACCACGGTTGCCGAGATTCGCAGCTTGCGTAGTGAGGCGCAGACACTCGCGCGAGGCATTGCAACCGAAGATAGTGCCATTAACACAACGGATGGCGATACGACGGACACCAGCGGTCGGCGATTACCAGAATAGGTAGCGAGGTGATCCCGACAGAAATGGGTGCGCTAGCGCACGCTCGCCAGCTTACCCGCTGCCGTGGCGAGCGCGGCGTTCGGGTCCGCGCGCTCGAAGGCAATCTGGCGGAAGGCGTCACCGAGGGCGGTGTCGAAGCCGGGGCGGTCGGCGAGGGGGGGCAGGGCGCGCGCTCCTTTGAGGGCGGCGAGGGCGGCGGCGGAGACGCCGGTCTGCCACGCGGGCGCGGCGGCGAAGGCGTCCTCGCGCGCGGGGAGCCAGGCGAGTTCGCGCGCGAAGAGTTCTTGCATCGCCCGTGAGCGCAGATGCGCGGCGAGGGCGAGGGCGAGCGTGCGTTGCTTCGCGCCGGGCGGGACGACGAGGATTTGGCCGGAGAGGACGCGCGTGCCGCCCGCTGGGCCGCCGATCGCCGGGGCGACGGCGAGGTCGGTCTTGCCGCCGCGCTGGAGGAGGTCGGTCGCTACGCTGGGCCAGTTGGGGCCGAACGCCGCCGCGTTCGTGGCGAGGTCGCGCGCCAGCGTGTCGATCTTGGCGTCGCGCGATCCGGCGCTGAGCTGCGGGCCGAGGCGGGCCAGGAAGGCACCCGCCGCGCGCGCGCCGTCGCCGTTCGGCGTCATTGGATCGCCGCCGAACGACCAGATCAATTCGGCGAACTGCTGCGCGGCGGGACCGCCCGCCGTGGCGCTGGTGGCCCCTTGCAACTCGACCAATCCACCCCCGTTCGGTGTGCGGAGCGCCGCCGCCGCCGTCAGCAACTCGTCCCAGGTGCGCGGTGGGTCGAGTCGCGCCGCGCCGAAGAGGGCGGTGTTGTAGTAAGTGATCCAGGTGGTCGGGCGGTAGGGGAGGGCGTGGAGCGCGCCGTTCGCCTCCAACGCGCCCAGGACGCTCGGCACGATGCCGTCCGGGAGGGCGGCGCGCTGGTCGCTGACATCGCTCGCCAGCCCTTCCGCGAGCAGGCCGCCGAGCGCCTCGGTATCGACCGCGAGGAGATCGAGCGCACCGTTGTCGTCCCCCAGCGCGCCGATCGCCTCGTCGGTCGTGCCGTCGGTCAGTTCGACGCGCGCCCCCCGCGCCGTCTCGAAGGGGGGCAGCACCAGCCGCACGAAGACCGCGCGCTCGTAGGCGGTCAGGTTGAGGTGGACGCGCAGGGCGACCGGCGGGGCGCTCGCGCCGCCCGCGCCGCAGCCCGCCAGGAGCGGCAGCGCGGCCAGACCGAGCCCTGCCGCGAGGAAGTGGCGGCGGGTGAACGGGGTGCTAGACCGGGGCGCGTGGGGGGGGGACATGGCAGGCGTGGGTATGCCGTTGGACTGAAGTACCCCGAGGGCAGCCGCTCCCGGCTGGATGGCCTGCGGCCACGAAGTCCCCCTCCGGGGACTTGGCGGAGGCGGCGCGGGAGGCGATTCCCATCGGTGCTGCGGTTTAGTGCTGCGTTTCGCAATCACCTGGAAGGTTGCTCCTTCCCCCTCGCCTCGGATGGGGAGAGGGGGTGCCGCCCGCAGGCGGCGGGGGTGAGGGCGGGCGAGTGGGCGATCCGACAAGCGATTATGAAATGGAGCATTTACTCAACGGAGCCTTCCGCGCGGACCCGCTCCACCCAGGCGGCGAGGAAAGCGGCCCAGGCGTCGAGCGCCGCCACGCCGAATTCGGCCTCGGCACCGCGCGCGTCGCCGAGGATGCCGTTCGGGGTCAGGGCGGTCATCCCCTCCCGGAAGAGCAGTTCTTGCTGCACGGGGCCGAACTCGCCCACGTAGCCCTCCTCGGACAGTTCCGGCTGCGCGAGATCGGGGCGGAGGTGCATGACGAGCGCCGTCTCGGTGTTGCCCGCGTGCGCCCCGGCCCGCTCGGGCGTCACGTCGTAGGGGAGTTGCGAGGCGTATAGCACCTCAATGAAGCCATTGAGATCGCTGAACGTCGCGACGGTCGTGTCGCCGATCCGCCCGCCGAGCGCGTCCACGGCCTCGCGCAAGGGGGCGAAGTTGCCGCCGTGGCTGGAGACGAAGCAGACGGTGCGGAAGCCGTGCCGCGCGAGGCTGCGGGCGTAGTCCTGCGCCATCGCCATGAAGGTCGCCTTTTCCATCGTGATGGTGCCGGGGAACGCCATGTGGTGCTCGGAACAGCCGAGGGCGATCGTCGGCCCTTGCAGCGCGCGGTCGAGCCGCGCGACGATCGCGGCCCCTACCCCCTCGCCGATCAGGGTGTCGGTCAGCAGGGGGAGCTGCGGGCCATGCTGCTCGATCGAGCCCGCGACCACCACCACGGTGTCCCACCCCGCGTCGAGGGCGGCGCGCACCTCCGGCCAGCTGAGATCGGCCAGACGAAGGGAACGCGGGGTGTAGCTGGTCGGCGCGCTGCTCATCAACCCTTCCTCCTGTGGCGATCACGCCATCGTCTTGATCGCGTCGGTCGCGTCGTAGACTCGTTGCAGGACCTCAATCCCCTCGCCGATGTCGAGGAAACGGGGCTGATTGAAGTCCTCGATCTGCACCGGCACCAGCCGCACGCGGGCGATCTGGCGCTCGCGGATCACGAATTCGGCGAACATCCCCTGTTTGGTCTCGGTCGACCAGTCCTGGTCGAAGACGAAGTTGCCGAGAGAGTACAGGATCGGGCGGCCTTTGTACCACTCCGTCCCCTGGACCCAGTGCGGGTGCGACCCGATCACCAGCGCCGCGCCGTTGTCGATTGCCAGGTGGGCCAGCGCGCGCATCTCCGCGCTCGGGACGGCTACGTATTCGGTGCTCCAGTGGAAGAAGGGGACGATCAGCGGGGCGGTCGGGTCGGCGCGGAGGGCGGCCAGATCGTCGAGGAGGAGTTGGCGGCGCAGGGGGCAGGTGCCGCCCCAGGTCGCGCCCGCACCGTAATCGTCGCCGGTGATCCCGTCGTAGCCGAGGAAGGCGAACCCTGTCCCCTTGACCGTGAAGCGCCCCGGCTGCCGCGCTGCCGCGAGGTTTGGCCCGCCGCCGAACGCGGCGATGTTGTTGGCGGCGAGGGTCGCCAGGGTGTCGTCGAGGCCGCGTTCGCCGAAATTCATCGAGTGGTTGTTGGCGAGGCTCACGCCGTCGATCCCGGCGAGCTTCAGCCCGGCGGCGGCCGCCGTGTTGGTGGTGAAGAGGAAGGTGAACGGGTCGTCCGGCTGCGCGACGTTGTCCGAGAGGGAGCATTCGAGGTCGGCGATCGTCAGGTCGGCGTCGCGCAGGCGCGGGGCGACGAGGCGCAACGGGTGCGACCAGTCGTTGTAGCGGACCATGCGGGAGTGGACGGTGCGCCCGAAGATGATGTCCCCGGCCACGGTCAGATTGATCGGGTTGCCGAGCGGCGCGGCGGGGTCGGGCGCGTAGCCCCGGCTGATGGCGAAGGCACCGACCGCGTCGCGCAGCCCCGCGCCGAGGGCGGGGTCCCAGCTGAGCCAGAGGTCGTGGCGGAGGGGGTAGGCGAGCGGATCGCCGCGTCCGGCGAGCGGGTCCATCCCGTCGATCGCCAGCGCCCCGACGCGGAAATCGATCGCGTCGAGCGGGACGATCGCGAAGGCGAGCGGCGCGGCGTCCAGTGCGGCGACCAGCGCCTCCCAATCGGCGTACCCGGCGACGGCGGAGAGGGCGGCGGGGAGTTCGGGCGGGATCGGGAGGCCGCCGGGCGTGTAGTCGAAGCGCACGACCGGCCCCGGGGTCGGCGAGCCGAGCCGCCCCCAGTCGGGGAGCGCGCCGCCGAGCAGGCCCACGAGTTCCGTGCGCGTGATGTTGCGGAGAGGGTTGCGCCAGTTGGTGACCGGGGCGTAAAGGCGTGAAATTCGCTGCGTCGCCATGCCGGATGCCGTCGGCGCGCTCGTGGCGACGGTGAGCTGCGGCGCGCTGCCGCCGCCCGCATTCGGCGCGGTGCCGGCCAGGAGCGCGCCCGCCAGGGCGAGTGGCTGCGTGGCGAGATAGGTGTCCAGGGCGCGCGCGAAGGCCGCGCCCTGCGGGTCGCCCTCCGGCGCGACGACGCCGAGACCTGGCGACGCGGGGATCGGCGTGGGCTCGGGTGGTGGGATCGGCCCCGGCGCGGGCTGGGCGGGAGGCGCATTGCAAGCGGCGAGCAGGGCGAGCGCGCCGCCCCCGACGACGACAAAGAACGAGCGCCGATTCAGCGACCGCGCGCGCATGGTGATACCTCCGGGGACGCGGCCATGCGGGTGGCGGCCCGGACCTCGTCCCGATCGCGGCATGAGAGTGGAGTGCGACGGCAACTCCGTACTGTACCGCTATGGTCGGACCTTGGTGCCGAAATGTCAAGGCGCTATACTGCCGTCATCTGACCTGTAGGCATGGAAGGAGCGGGGCGATGGGGCGGACGATCGGTATCCTGGGCGGGATGGGGCCGCTGGCGACGGCGGACTTCTACCGCAAGATCATCCTGGCGACCCCGGCGCGTTGCGATCAGGAGCATCTGCGCGTCGTCATCGAGGGCGATCCGTCGGTCCCCGATCGCAGCGCCTTCTTGCAGGGACACGGCCCCGATCCGCTCCCGGCGCTCGCACGCGGGGCGCGGCGGCTCGTGGCGGCGGGCGCGGATTTCATCGCGATCCCTTGCAACACGGCGCACGCTTTCCTCCCGGCCCTGCGCGGGTGCGTGGCGCTCCCGTTCCTGGACATCGTGGCGGAGACGGCGGCGCGCGTGCGCCGCGACTATCCGGCGACCAGGCGCGTCGGCATCCTGGCGACCGCATCGACGATCGGGACCGGTCTCTACCACGCGGCGTTGCGCGAGCAGGGCTTGCAGCCGCTAGGACCGGACGCGGCGGGGCAGGCGCTCGTCGATGCGGCGATCGCGGCGGTCAAGGGAGGGGACACCGGCCCGGAGACGATCGAGCGGCTGCTGATCGCCGGACACGGGCTGATCGCACAGGGCGCGGAGGTGCTGCTCGCCGCCTGCACGGAGCTGCCGCTCGTGTTGCTGCCGGGGATGCTGCCGGTGCCCCTCCTCGACCCGACCGCGATCCTCGCGGAGGCCGCCGTGCGTGAGGGGCGCGCGGGATAACGAAGTGCGGGGACGAGGGTCGCCGCAGAGACGCAGAGACACAGAGGCACAGAGAACGGAGGGAGAAAAAGACGACTTAAGAGGGTGCTGATACGGGCTGAGTGGATGTTGATGGGCCGATAGCGTTCGTGACACCCTTCCTCTCTTTCGCCCCCGGCTCCCTCTGTGTCTCTGTGTCTCCTGTTCCGTCCCTCGCTCGCCCACTGGCCCACTACGCCCACTGAGAGGAGCTATGGCGACGATCGAGGATTTCGACAAGGTGGAGCTGCGGGTCGGGCGGATCGTGGCGGCGGAGGCGTTCCCCGAGGCGCGCAAACCGGCCTACAAACTGACGATCGACTTCGGGCCGCTCGGTCTGAAGCGGTCGAGCGCGCAGATCACCGCGCTGTACACGACCGAGGAGTTGGTGGGGCGGCTCGTGATCGGCGTGACGAACTTCCCGCCGCGCCGGATCGGCCCGTTCATCTCCGAGGTGCTGACCCTCGGCGTCCCCGATGAGGCGGGCCGCGTGGTCCTGCTGGCGGTCGAGCAGGATGTGCCCCTGGGCGGGCGGGTCTTCTAGCCGGGCTGTCTTATACAGGAAAGGAGGGAATTCGACATGGCGGACGACTCGTTGCTGCGGTTTCACAACCCGCCGACGTTGCCGGTGTCGGTCGGCTACAGTCAGGTCGCGGAGGCACGCGGCGGGCGGACGATCTACGTCGCGGGGCAGGTCCCCCTCGATACAGCGGGGCAACTCGTCGGGCCGGGTGATCCGCAGGCCCAGGCGCGACAGGTTTTCGCGAACGTCGCGGCGGCGCTCGCGGCGGCGGGCGCAACCTTCCGCGACGTGGTGAAGCTGACTATCTTTGTTGTGGACATCGGGCATCTCCCCGCGATTCGCGCGGCGCGTAACGAACATGTGGATACGGCCCGCCCCCCGGCGAGTTCCATCGTCGAGGTCCGGCGTCTCTTTCACGACGATGTGCTGTTGGAGGTCGAGGCGATCGCGGTGGTGGCGGAGTAGCCCTGGTTGACGGCGAATAGCATGAAGGGTTGGCGGTAGAACGTGTCGCCTCACTGCCCGGGAGGGAAGCATGGCAGGTCGACACTCGCGCCTCGTCGCGGGCGGGCGTAACTACTGGCTGGCGGAACGGCTCTGGTCCCTGGCGCGCGATCTCCCCGTACACCAGGTGCCGCTCGCGGCGATCGCCGAGTTCGACCAGGATTGCTGGTTCGGTGCCGGTCAGCCTGCGACGTGCAAAGCCGTCGCCGAGCACGCCCGCCGCATATACGATGCCGATCTCTCCTTCCCGATCATCCTGGCCGCCGATGGCCGCCTGATGGATGGCGGCCATCGGGTCGCGAAAGCCTGGCTCCTTGGTCACACCACGATCGCCGCTGTGCGGTTCCCCCATGACCCGGAACCCGACTATGTCGAGTCTGTCGCTCGCGGACAGCGATGACGCACTCTTGATTGTGTACGGCTGGCGTCGATCTTGCGAAACACCCGCTGACCCGGTCGGTGTACGAACGATAGGGATGGTGGATGATGCCCCGATGCAAGGACACACGATGGCAGGCGTCGGCAGACGCTCCACGAGGCGGCACGGGCGTGGCCGCTATCCCTTCGCCAGTCTGATCATCGTCGCGCTCGGGCGCTTCGGCTATGCGGCGGAAGGGCTCGTCCACATCCTGATCGGTGCGCTGGCAGTGCAAGTTGCCTTCGGATACGGGGGCGAGACGATCGATTATCGAGGGGTGCTCCTGCGGCTCGCGGAAGGGCCGTTCGGACGTGTGCTGCTGCTCGAGGTCGTCGCCGGGTTCGTCGGTTACGCCATCTGGCGTTTCCTCCAGGCCGCGCTCGATCTCGAGGGGAAGGGGTCCGGTGCGAAGGGGATCATCGCGCGCCTCGGGTTCGCCAATACCGGCGTGCTGCACCTCGCCTTCGCGATCAGCGCCGTGCGCCTCTTGGGGACCGGCGACGCGGGCGCGAACACCGACGCCACCGCGAAGGGGGTGACGGCGCAACTCCTCGGTAGGCCGTTTGGTCAGTGGCTCGTCGCGCTCATCGGGCTGGTCTTCCTCGGCATGGCCGTATACCAGCTCTATCGGGCCATCACGGCGGGGTTCCGCGACGACGCCAACCTGGGCGGGGTGAGCCGGATCGAGGTCCGTGTGTACACGATCCTCGGGCGAATCGGCCACACCGCGCGGGGCGTCGTCTTCGCGACGATCGGTCTCTTCTTCCTCAATGCCGCCTGGCGCATCGAGCCGGAGGAGGCGCGCGGACTCGATACCGCCCTCGCCGCTCTTGTCGCCCATTCCTTCGGCCCCTGGCTCCTCGGTGCCGTCGCGTTCGGCTTCGTCGCCTATGGTTTCTTCCTCGTCGCCGAGGCGCGCTTCCACCATCTCGAGGCCAACTGAGCGGCGGGGTGATCCGCTCGTGGTCAGGCCCGGTCACCCCGTTGCGCGAATAGCAGCAGGGATTGCGTGACGCCGACCCTGCCGAGGATCAGGCGTACCGGGCGCGGTGCCCAGGCGTTGGCGGGGTCGGTGAGGAGTTGCGGATCGCGCAAGGCGATATACTGCCCGCGCGTGATGATCGTGCAGCCCCGCGCCGCGCGCACGTTGCGCGCCCAATCGGCGTCCGGGCCGTAGGTGAGGGCGATCCGATAGCCGTCGCCGGTGCGGAAGGCGTTGATCGGCGTGCGGTATTCCTTGCCGGAGCGCCGTCCACGGTGGATGACGATGGCGAAGCCGGGCAGGCGGTCGGCGAAGCGCCCGATGAGGCGATTGGTGGCGATCCGGTTGAAGCGCGCGACGCGGCGTGGCAGTGGCATCAACTTTCCCCTTTCGGCATCATCGTCCGATTCTTCGCTACATCAGGCGGTGCTACGTGGTCCTCTCATCATCCGCTGTTGCCCGACCCTGAATAGGAAGTGCCTCGATCTGGTTGATGTGACGGATAAGGACGATGGGGGTTCGGCGCTCCTTGCCGTGCTTGAAGTTGCCCGTAACCTTCGCGAGCGCCAGCTGGAGCCCCGCCGCGGCGAGCGCCACGGTGCGCACGAGGAAAGGGCGCGCATCCGTTCCTCTCAGGCTCAGCACCGCCGCCCTTGCCAGGTGATGAAGAGCCGACCGTCCTCGGTGGTGCGACAGGCGAACAACCTCTCCGCCAGTCGCCCGCGCTTGTCCGTCTCGTCATGCCTCGTCCCTCCACCGGCGTCCCCGCGCCCTATTGCCCCGCGCGCCGATGGTATCATACTGCGTGATGCGGGCCGGATCGTGGTGCGAGGAGAGGGGCGATGGCGACGCCGGACGAGGAGATCCCCCTGCGGCATCTGCCGCTCGATGTGCTGCGCCTGACCATCGCGCGGCGGGAGCAGGCGCGGCCTGCTGTCGCGCCATACGCCCCGGACGAGCCGTCCGGCGAGGTGGACGCGCTGCTGGCGAGCGTGGGTTTGCGCGTGCGCGCGGTCCCCGCCGACGAGCTGGAGCCGTTGCGCGGCGAATTGGCGCGGCGGATCGGCGAGGGGCGCGAACGAGCGCGGCAGCGCTCGGCCCTCTACCGCGCGCATCGCTCGGTCGGCCTGCTCGAATATCGCGCCAAACCGACGGTGACCGGGATCGCGCGCTTCATCGCGCACGCGGGGGAACGCCTGTATGATGAAGCCGGTGCGCCACCTCTCTATCTGCTGGTGCCGTTGGCGCGCTGGCCAGTCGTGCGCGCGCTCTACATCCCGCCCGACACGGAGTACACCCCGCCGATCGTCCTCGGCACCCCGTTCGGCCCGGTCAAGATCGCGGAGAGCACATTGGTCGAATGGGTGACGTTGATCTGAGTGGGCCAGTGGGCCAGTGGGCGAGGGGGCGAAGAAATGGTGACCAGTCAGCTCCACGGTCATCCTTCGGTCCCTTCTCGCCCACTGGCCCACTTCGCCCACTCATCCACTCATCAACACTGAAAGGCACAGGCATGATCGTCGCATTGGCTGGTGGCGTCGGCGGGGCGAAACTGGCGCAGGGACTGTATCTGACGCTGCCGCCCGAGACACTGACGGTCATCGGCAACACCGCCGATGACATGGTTCACTTGGGGTTGCGGATCAGCCCCGATCTCGATACGGTCCTCTACACCCTGGCGGGCATGGCGAATCCGGTCATGGGTTGGGGGATCGCGGGGGACTCGACGCGTACCTTCGAGCTGCTGCGACGGTACGGCGCGGAGGACTGGTTCCTCCTCGGCGATCTCGATCTCGCCACGCATATTCGCCGCACCACCATGCTGACGGGCGGGGCAACGCTGACCGAGGTCACGGCCAGCCTGACGCGCGCCCTCGATGTGCGCGCGGCGATCCTGCCGATGTGCGACGAGCCGGTCGGGACGATCGTGGAGACGCCGGACGGGCCGCTCAGCTTTCAGGACTATTTCGTGCGGCGGCATCATCAGGACCCGGTGACCGCGATCCGCTTCGGCGGGATCGCGGCGGCGACCCTACCTGACGGGGTCGGCGCGGCGCTCGATGCGGCGGAGGCGATCATCTTCTGCCCGTCCAATCCCTTCGTCAGCCTCGGGCCGATCCTGGCGGTGCCGGGCTTCAGCGCGCGGCTCGCCGCCGCGCCGGGGCCGCGCGTGGCGGTCAGCCCGATCGTCGGCGGGCGAGCGCTGAAGGGACCCGCCGATCAGATGCTGGCCGGGCTCGGGCACGATGTCTCGACCCTCGGCGTAGCGCGGCTCTACGCGGGGATCCTCGACGGCCTGGTGATCGACGATGAGGATGCGGCGCTGGTGCCCGCGATCGAGGCGCTTGGCCTGCGAACCCTGGTCACCGGCACGATCATGGGCGGCGAGGACGACCGCCAGCGCCTCGCGGAGGAGACGCTGGCCTTCACACGGTCGCTGCCCGCGCGCGGGGGGCGCTGAGTCGTGCGGACAATCGCGCTCGTGCCGATCAAGGCGCTGACGGCGGCGAAGAGTCGCCTCGCCGCCGCGCTCGACCCGGCGGCGCGCGCGGCGCTGACCCTGCGCGCCCTCGGCAACGTGCTGGCCGCGCTCGACACGCCGGGGATCGCCGCGCGCGTGGTGGTCACCCCGGACGAGGCGGTGCTGCGCGCGGCGGGGGCCGCCGGGGCGATCGGCCTGCGCCAGGACGGCGAGGGGCTGAACGAGGGGTTGGCGCAGGGGCGTGCATGGGCTGTGGCGGCGGGGGCCGAGGCGCTGCTGATCGTCCTCGGCGATCTGCCGCTGCTGGCGCGTGCCGACGTGGGCGCGATCCTCGACCTGGCCGATCGCCCCGGCGTCGCCGTCTTCGCGCCCGATCGCCACGGCGCGGGGACGAACGCCCTCTTGCTGCGCCCGCCCGACGCCCTGCCGTTCGCCTTCGGCGTGGGAAGCCTGGCGCGGCACCGCGCCGCCGCCGCCACGCGCGGCCTGCTGCCCCGTTGGTACGACGCCCCCGGCACCGCGCTCGACCTCGATACCCCCGCTGATCTCGCCGCGCTCGATGCGATCCTGACCACTGCGCCGGATCGTTGAGGCGCCGCCGCGCGGCGATCCTGGCTGCGCGCGACGATCTGCGCGAGGGGTGATGCGCGTCAACAGCGTGCGCAAGCGGGAGATGATACCCTGCTATGGCCGTTCCGCGAGGCGGCATACGATTCAATTGATGCGGCGTGGCATGGAAGTTGCCCTAGTGTCAACAGGGGGGTGCTATGTGGCATACCTTGTGACATCTTTACTTGTGGGGGCGGCGATGCTGACGCGGATACTCGGATGGGCGGCTGGTTTCCTGATCGGTATGCTTGCACTGTCGGTCACGGCGGGCGGCGTGGGGGCGACAATCCTGGCCTGCGACACGACGGCTTTTTCGGGCCAGGTCACGAAGGCGGGTTCGCCGCTGACCGTGCGTAGTACGGACGGCAAGGAGCGGGCGGTGAGTGCCGGGCCGGGGTTGGTGGTAATCCGTAATGGCAACCCTACGCAGTTCAATGATGTGCATGAGGGCGACCAGGTGAATGTTACCGTCCCGGCAGGGGCGGCGGATTGTGCCGCTGCCCGCATCGAGGTGTCCAGTCCCGCTTTCGTCGAGAAGGATCGCACCGGCCTGTGGGGCCTGCTGGGCCTGCTAGGCTTGGCCGGGCTGCTCCCCTTGTTGCGGCGGCAACCGCGCCCGGTCCAGACAACGGAGCGGGTCGTGGAGTATCCGGCGGCACCGCCGGTCCAGACGGTCAATCGGACGGAACGGGTCGAGCATGTGGAGCATGTGGAGCGACTCGATCCGAGCGATACCAGGGATACCGATACGCGCAGGCGGTAATACGTCGGCTGGTGACCTTCGATGTTTCATGCGAGGTTTCATGGGGGTGCGGCGCAAGCCGCACCCCTGCTCCTTTCGCGCCATGCCACGCTATGCCACGGGGCGAGATTCTCCTCTGAGGGGTGAGACCACGATCCGTCATATTCGCCGCATCCTGAGCACCACATTGCATCCTCGCGCCGCGGCGCTCGCTCGCGGCCCACCCCCCTTGACTCTCCCCTACGGGCAGGGTTTACCGTAGGGGTGTGGCCGTGAGCGGTGCGAGGAGAGGGGCGATGTTCAAGATCGGCGATTTCTCGCGACTGACGCGGGTGACGGTCAGGGCGCTGCGGCACTACGACCGCCTTGGCCTGCTGAAACCCGATCACATTGACGCGACGAGCGGCTATCGCTACTACACCGCCGCCCAACTGCCGCGCCTCGAACGCCTGCTGGCGCTGAAAGACCTCGGCTTCGCGCTGGAGCAGGTCGGGCGACTTCTCGATGCCGAGCTCTCCGTTGGGCAGATGCGCCAGTTGCTGCGCCAGAAGGAGGCGGAGGTGCGCGCGACGATCGCGGCGGAAGGGGGGCGGCTGGCGCGGATCGAGGCGCGCGCGCGCCAGCTCGATGCGACCGAGCGCGCGGCGCGCTACCCGGTCGCGCTCCGCCCGGTCGCGGCGCAGCGGGTAGCCTCGTTGCGCGCGACGTTGCCCGCGCATCGGGCGGTCGGCGCGCTGGTCGGCGAGCTACACGCCTACGCGGGGGAGCATGGCCTCACCGCGACCGCCTGGACGACCCTCTGGCACGATGGCGAGTACCGGGAGACGGATATCGCGGCGGAGGCGACCTTCACCACCGTCGACGCGCTGCCGGATCACCCGCGCATCCGCCCCGCCGAACTCCCCGCCGTCACCACGATGGCCTGCGTGCAACATCGGGGACCGCTGGCCGAGGTCGGGGCGGCGCACGCGGCGATCCTGGACTGGATGGCGGCGGAGGGGTATCGCCTCGCGGGGCCGAACCGGGCGCTCGTCCTGCACCTCGCCGATCCGGCCCACGCCGATAGCCTGGTGGAGATCCAGTATCCGGTGACGCGCGACACCGCAAAGGAGTGAGCGCGCGAGAAGCGACATAGACAAGGAGGGCATCATGGCACCACGACCGTTCCGTTTCGGGGTCGTCGCCGGGGGGGCACGTTCGGGCGAGGAGTGGGTCGCGAAGGCGCGACGCGTCGAAGAGCTGGGTTATAGCACGCTGATGGTCCCGGATGCGCTCCCTTACACCCTGGCCCCGTTCCCGGCGCTCGCCTTCGCCGCCGCCGCGACGACGACGCTGCGGGTCGGCACCTACGTGCTCGCCAACGATCTTCGCAATCCGACCCTGGTCGCGAAGGACGCCGCAACCCTCGATTTCCTCTCCGGCGGGCGGCTGGAACTGGGGGTGGGGGCGGGCCGCCCGGGCGCGGAGACCGACAACCGGATGCTCGGGATCCCGTTCGAGTCGGGCGGTGTGCGTCTGGCGCGGTTGGCCGAGGCGTTGCCGCTGATCAAGGCGCTACTGGCGGGGGAGCGGGTCAGCGCGCCCGGCCCGCACTACGCCATCGCGGACGCGAAGCTTGCCCCCGTTGCCGTCCAGCGCCCGCACCCGCCGATCCTGATCGCGGGGAGCGGCCCGCGGATGCTCGAACTCGCCGCGCGCGAGGCGGACATCGTCGCGCTGGCGTTCGCGCCGGACGAACTGGAGGCGAGCGTGGCGGAGCGGGTCGCGATCCTGCGTGGGGCGGCGGGGGAACGCTTCGTGGAGTTGGAGCTGACGATGAGCCTGAGCGCGGTCGGCGGGCAGGCGGTGGGTTACATCGCGCGGCAATACGGTGACCGCACCGCCGCGCTGCTCGCGTCGGGGGCGGTCGCGGTGCTGAGTGGGACGGTCGAGGAGATGTGCGCGCAGCTCGTGGCGCGGCGCGAATCGCTGGCCTTCTCCTACATCCAGGTCGCCGATGAATTGATGGAAGCGTTCGCGCCGGTCGTCGCGCGGCTGGCGGGGAAGTAGTCGGCGGTCGGCGATCGGCAGTCGGCAGTAGTGGCATCGTGCCGATAGTGGGCGGTGCGCAGCCGCAAACTTTTCTACGGGCTACGGGCTACGGGCTACGAACTCCTTTCTGCCGACCGCCGACCGTCGACTCGCTACGGATGCAACGCCGCCGCCAGCGCTTCCAGGCCATCGACCACGCGCGGCCCGGCGCGGTTCAGCAGATTCGGGTCGATGGCGACGACGCGCCCGTTCTTGACGGCGCTGATACCGGCCCAACCGGGGCGCGCGCCGACCGACGCGACCGTCACCTCCGCGCTCGCGTCGGTGAGGACGATCACCTCCGGGTCGCGCGCGATGATCGCCTCCGCGCCGAGGGTCGGGTACTGCGTGGCACGGTCGTCCAAGATGTTCGCGCCGCCCGCACGGACGATCAGGTCGCCGATGTAGGAGGTCGGCCCGGCGGCGATGAGCTTGCTGGTGATCTCGACGTAGGTGCGCGGTCGGGCGGGCGTCCCGGCCACCTTCGCGTTCACCGCCGCGATTCGCGTCTCCAGGCCGTCGCGCAACCCTCGGGCGGCGGGCTGGCTGTCGGTCAGCTCGCCGACGAGGGTGAGTGCGTCGAGGACGGCGGGGAGATCGGCGGGGTTGAGGACAACCACCGTCAGGCCGAGCGCTTCGAGGGCGGGGACGGCGCTGCGGACGTGGATGTTGGCGGCGAGGATCAGGTCGGGGGACTGCGCGGCGACCTGCTCGATCGTCGGCTGCGAGAAGGTGCCGATGCGCGGCTTGTCGCGCGCGGCGGCGGGATAATCGGAGCTCTGATCGACGCCCACGACGCGCGCGCCGAGGCCGAGGGCGAAGAGCGTCTCGGTGTTGCTGGGCGCGAGGGAGACGATCCGCTGCGGGCGCCGCGCGATCGTGACGGTGCGCCCCGCGACATCGCGGATCGTCAGCGGGTATAAGGTCGCCCCGGGCGTCGCCCCGGCGCGTGGCGTGGTCCCGATACCTGGTGTCGCGCCGACGGTCGTCGCCCGTGTGGCGCTGCCGGACGTGCCGCTCGGCGTGGTGACGGTACGGGTCGCGGTTGCGACGGCTGCCGGGCGTGTCGTGGCGCTGGCGACGCCCGTCGACACGTTGCCCATCGTGCCGACGGGTGCGCTCGTCGGGATAGTCCCCGTCGTGGTGGCGGTATTGGCGGGGGCGGGGCCACCCATGCCGCCGCATGCGGCGAGGCCGAGCAGGGCCACGAAGAGCCAGGCGCGGGTCAGCGTGTGAAATCGATGCATCGTGCGGGTCGCTCCTCTCGTCTCGGCGCGCTGCTCGGTGCGGCGCGCGGTCGTCTGCGTGGCGGGGTGAGGGGCAACAAAAAACGCCCCCACTCCGCTGAGTGAGGGCGCATGATGGCGTTGTGAGGGTGCGGCACTGCCGACCACCCGTGCACACCTTGCCCGCTCTCTCGACGGTCCGGCGGAAGGGTGGTGGCAGGCGATCTGGCTCGGCGATGCGGGTCATCGCCTCACAGTTGCGGGACAGCGTCGGATTCGCACCGACTTCCCCTGCGCCGATCGTCGCTGTGTTTGCGGACGACGATCGCACCACCCTGGTATTCATCTTCTGGCGGCAGTATAGCTACCACGCCCCGCCGCGCGCAACCCGACGAGCGGGCGGTCACCGCTCAGGCGAGCTTCCTTGCCCGACGAGCGATCCCGACCGCCGACGTTGACAGCCGCGCGCGGTCCCTGTTACAGTCAGCGTCGAATCGAATGTTCGCCATCGGGAACGGTGTCCCCACGCGGGACATCAGGGGGAAGCCGGTCGAAGTCCGGCGCTGTCGCGCAACTGTAGCGCAGCCATGCTGCGAAGCCAGATCGCCCGCCGTTCCTGTCACCGCCGCGACCTTCGCGTGAAAGGGACGGGTGCTCCGTGACTGTTTCCCCCGCACGTGCCTTCGCTCGTGTTCCTGCGCCCACCACCGCCCCCTTGGTCGAACATCCCGGTAACAACGCCTGGTATCGGCACCACAGCCTGCGCCACGCCGCCGAGCTCGACGCAGCGGGCCGGGCGAGCGGGAGCGCCGCCGCCGCGCGCGACATCGACTTCATCGTCGCGACGCTCGGCCTGCGCCCCGCCGACCGGCTGCTGGAGATCGGTTGCGGGTGGGGGCGACATACGCGCGTCCTGCGCGAGCGTGGCTTCAGTCGGCTGACGAGCGTGGACATCGCCCCGGCGCTGCTGGACCACGCGCGCGTCCACACCGCCGGGCTCGACGCCGACCTGCGCGAGCGCGACTTTCGCGCGCTGGCCGACGCGGGGCCATTCGACGCCATCCTCTCCCTCTACGATCGCAGCTGCGTCGGCTTCCCGACCGAGGCGGAGGACCGTGCCAGCCTCGCGACATTGCGCGGGATGCTGCGTCCGGGCGGGCAGCTCTTCTTCGGGATCGGCGACTGGTCGGTGGCGCTCCCCGCGCCGCGCCGCGACTGGCGCGAGTTCGCCGGGACGGTCGAGTTGCTGGAGACGCTCCCCGACGCGGCGGCGATGACCTGCACCGACCGCACGACCGTCCTGGATGGTGCGGCGCGGCGCGCCTATACCCTGACGCGCCGACATTACGGGCTGCCGGAATTGCGCCGCCTGCTGGCCGACGCCCGTTTCGGCGTGACCGGCGCGTGGCACGCCTTCGACGCCGCGCGCCCCTACGGACCCGAACAGGAAGGCTTGTTCGTCCTGGCGCGGCGCGAGTCCTGATGGGTGCGCGGATCATGCTCGCCGGGGTCTCGTCGGGGGTAGGGAAGACGACCCTCACCGTCGGGCTGCTCGCCGCCTTTCGGCGGCGGGGTCTCGACGTGTGCCCGTTCAAGGCGGGGCCGGATTACCTCGATCCGACCTATCACGCGCTGGCGGCGGGACGACCGGCGCAGAACCTCGATGGTTGGCTGACGCCGCACGAGCGCCTGCGTGCGGCCTTCGCGGCGGCGGCGGGGGGCGACCTGGCGATCGTCGAGGGGGTGATGGGCCTCTACGATGGGGTCGACTATCTGGGCGAGGCGGGGAGCAGCGCCGAACTGGCGAAGCTGCTCGGCCTGCCGACGATCCTGGTGGTCGATGTGCGCGCCCAGGCGCGCAGCGCGGCGGCGACGGTCCTCGGCTTCCAACGGCTCGACCCGGCGGTGCCGCTCGTGGGGGTAATCGTCAACCGGGTCGGCGGCGCGGCGCACTACGCGGGGGTGCGGGAGGCGATCGAGGCGACCACCGGCTTGCCGGTCCTTGGCGGGCTGCCGCGCCTCCCCGACGCGATCCCGGAGCGGCACCTGGGGCTGGTTCACGCGGGCGAGGCGGGGGCCGAGGCGAGCGCCAGGATCGCCGCGATCGCCGACGCGGTGGCGGAATCCTGCGACCTCGATGCGATCCTGGCGCTGGCGCGCCGGGCCGCGCCGCTCGAGCCGGGCCAACTCCCGCCGCTCGCCGCGCCCATCTGCCCGCGCCCGACGATCGCCTACGCGCGCGACGAGGCGTTCTCCTTCTACTACGGCGCGAATCTCGACCTGCTGCGCCGCGCGGGGGCGGACGTTGTACCCTTCAGCCCCCTCCGCGACGCGGCGCTGCCGCCCGGCACCGCCGCCCTCTACCTTGGTGGGGGCTACCCGGAGTTGCACGCCGCGCGGCTGGCCGCCAACGCGCCGCTGCTGGTGGCAATCCGCGCGGCGCTGGTTGCGGGGCTGCCGTGCTACGCCGAGTGTGGCGGGCTGATGTACCTGACCGCCGGGCTGACCGACCGCGAGGGGGACGAGCGCGCGCTCGTCGGGGCGCTGCCGGGGCGGGCGATCATGCGGGAGCGACGGAGCCATCTCGGCTACGTGACGATCCGCGCGCTCGTCGATACGCCGCTGCTGCGGGCGGGGGAGACGTTGCGCGGGCACGAGTTCCACTACTCGACCTGGGAGGATCTGCCCGCCGATCTGCCCCATGCCTACGTCGCCCGCTCCCGACGCGGCGGCGCAGAACGCATGGAGGGTTATGCGCGCGGCAATCTGCTGGCGTCGTACGTCCACCTGCATTTCTGGAGCGAACCGGCGCTGGCGGAGCGCTTCGTCGCGGCGGCGCGGGGCTATCATGTCGCGAGCGAGGCCGCGCGGATCGCTCCTCACAGACCGAACGGAGAAGCACGATGAGCGAAGTGGCGACCGGCAAAGAGTTCGCGGGGTACGAGTCGCAAGGGGAGAAGGCGGCGATCAAGAAGCCCGCGCCGGGCGCGCGGCGGCGCAAGAAGGGGCTGGTGATCGTCAATACCGGCTCGGGCAAGGGGAAATCGACCGCCGCGTTCGGGCTGGTGCTGCGCGCGTGGGGACGGGGGATGCGCGTCTGCGTGATCCAGTTCATCAAGCATGCCAACGCCCACTTCGGCGAGCATCGCGCGGCCAAAAAACTCGGGATCGAGATGCTGGCGATGGGTGACGGCTTCACCTGGATCGCGGGCGATCTGGACGAGAGCGCGGCGCGCGGGCGGCACGGCTGGGAGTTGGCGCAGCAGAAGATCGTCAGCGGCGACTACGACCTGCTCGTGCTGGACGAGTTCACCTACGCGATCAAGTACGGCTGGCTCGATGCCGCCGAGGTGGTGGCCTGGCTCGCCGCGAACAAGCCGCCGATGCTCCACCTCGTGATCACCGGTCGCGACGCCCCGCCCGAACTGATCGCGCACGCCGATCTGGTGAGCACGATCGAGGCGACGAAGCACCCGTTGCGCGAGCAGGGGATCCGGGGGCAGGCGGGGATCGAGTATTGATCGAGTAGGCGAAGTAGACGGAGTAGGCGAGTAGAGACCGGGGAGCGCGACGAACACTTCAGGCGAGCGGACATCTTCTCGCACTACTCCGTCTACTTCGCCTACTCATCCTACTTTTCATAGGAGCCCGATGAGCGAGCAAATCCCACGAACTCCGAAGCCGCGCAATCTGGTGTTGCGCGGCGATGGCAAGGCGATCAACGTCTTCCGCAGGCCGGGCCAGCTCTTCGTCTGCGGCTTTGGTTGATGTTGCGGCCATGTGAACCGTGGGTTCGCACCCGTCCCGGCCGAGCTCTACCATACCGAATGGGAACGCCGGAAACTCCGCACCAAGGTCCACCTGTCGCTCGGTGGCTGCCTCGGCCCCTGCGCGCTCGCCAACGTCGCGCTGCTCCTCTACGCGGGGCGCGAGGTCTGGTTCCACTCGATCGCGACCGAGGCCCAGGTGCTGGCGATCTACGACTACATCGAGGCGCTCGTCGCCTCCGACACCTTCCTGACGCCGCCGCCCGCGCTCGCGCCGAACGTCTTCTCGGTCTTCAACTGGCCGACCGGTGGCCCGTTGCCGCTCGCCGAGGGGGTGAGCGATGATGCGCCCGCCACTCGACTGACGCCGGGCCAGGGCTTCTTGTTCCTGACGCACGCCGACACCGACATCCTGGCGATCGATCAGCTCGCCAAGACGTTGCCGCGCGACTTCGCGCCGATCAGCGCCTTTAACCTGATGGGGCTCGGCGGCGAGGACGACATGCTGCGCTTCCTCGACCGCATGGCCCCGACCGCGCAGATCATCATCGTGCGGCTGCACGGCGGGCGGGCGAGCTTCGCCGTGGGGCTGGAGCGGCTGCGCCAGTTGGCGAACGACCTCGACATCTTCCTCCTCTGCGTCTCCGGCACCGACGAATTGGACCCCGAACTGACGATCCTCTCGAACTCCGGCGCGCCGATCGTGCAGGAGTTGTTCGCCTACTTCCAGCTTGGGGGGCTGCACAATTACGAGCACGCCCTGCGCTTCCTCTCCGATCACCTGTTGACGACCGGGCACGGCTACGATCCCCCGGCCCCGCTGCCGCGCGTCGGCCTCTACCACCCCGACCTGCCGACCGATCCGCCGCTCGCCGCGCTCCTCGACCGGCACCGCCCGAGTGTGCCCACGGTCGGTATCCTCTTCTACCGGGCGCATCTGCTGGCCGGGAACACCGGTTTCGTGGACGCGCTCGTCCGCGAGATCGAGGGGCGCGGGGCGAACGCGCTGCCGGTCTTCTCGGTCTCCTCGAAGGAGGAGGCCGGGCCGGACGGTGCGCCGCCGACCTTCCTGGCCCCGTTCGTGGAGACGCCCTGCGACGCGATCATCAGCACGATGAGCTTCGCGATCGGCGGCGTCAACCCCGATGGGCCGACGCAGAGCGGTTGGGCGGTCGAGCAATTGGAGCGGCTCGACGTGCCGATCCTCCAGGCGATCACCTCGGGGGCGAGCCGCCTCAGCTGGGAGGCGTCCGGGTGCGGGCTCGGGCCGCTCGACACGGCGATGAACGTCGCGATCCCCGAATTCGACGGGCGGATCATCACCGTGCCGATCTCCTTCAAGGAGGAGGTGCCGGGGGCGGGGGACAAGAAAGCGCCGGTCCGCTACGTGCCGGTGCCCGACCGCGTGGCGCTGGTGGTGGGGCTGGCGCTGCGCCACGCGACCCTGCGCCGCAAGCCGAACGCGCTGAAGCGGATCGCCTTCATGCTGACCAACTCCACCGCCAAGGCGTCGCGGATCGGCAACGCGGTCGGGCTCGACGCGCCCGCGTCGCTGCTGCGACTGCTGGCGCGGCTGCGCGACGAGGGGTACGCGACTGGCGACCTGCCGCCCGACGGCGACACCCTGATCCACGACCTGATCGCGCGCTGCTCCTACGATCGGGAAATGCTCAGCGCGGAGCAATTGCGCGCCGCGGCGGGACAGGTGGCGGTCGCCACCTACGCCGCCTGGCAGGAGGGCATGGCCGCGCCGCGCCGCGAGGAGATGGCGCGGCAGTGGGGGCCGCCGCCCGGCGAAGCGTTCGTCCACGACGACGCGATCGCGCTGGCGGGGCTGGAGTTCGGCAATCTCTTCGTGGCATTGCAGCCGCCACGCGGCTACGGCATGGACCCGAACCTGATCTATCACCTCCCCGATCTGCCGCCACCACACCACTATCACGCCCTCTACCGTTGGCTGCGCGACGAATGGGGCGCGGACGCCATCGTCCACGTCGGCAAGCACGGCACGCTCGAATGGCTGCCTGGGAAGGGTTTGGGGCTCTCCGCGTCGTGCTACCCCGACGCCTTCCTCGGCGATCTGCCGCTCCTCTACCCCTTCATCATCAACGATCCGGGCGAGGGGACGCAGGCGAAGCGCCGCACCCACGCGACGATCGTCGACCACATGACGCCGCCGATGACGACGGCGGGGGTCTACGGCCAACTGGCCGAGTTGCAGCAACTGGTGGACGAGTATTATCAGGTGGAAAAGCTCGATCCCTCGAAGCTGCCGATCTTGCAGCAACAGATCTGGGAGGTGTTCAAGGGCGCGAACCTCGATAGCGACCTCAGCGCGATCCTGGAGCGCGACCGTGGCGAGCACATGCACGAGTGGGACGACACCATGACCGAGGAGGGAACGCCGGTCCTGCTGACCGAGATGGTGGGGCCGGAGATCGCCCACCTGATCGAGGATGTCGATGGCTACCTCTGCGAGCTGGCCGGGGCGCAGATCCGCGACGGGCTGCACATCCTCGGGGCGGTGCCGGAGGGGGAGACGCTGGTCGCGCTCCTCTACCAGCTGGTGCGCCTGCCGAACCTCGACGTGCCGAGCCTCCCCGCAGGGATCGCGGTCGGCTATGGACTCGACCTCGCGGCGCTGAACGAGATGCCGGGCGCGCGGCTCGATGCCACGGACGCGCCCGCGCTCGACCGCCTCGCCGACGCCGCCGCGACCGTGATCGTGACGGCGGGGGATGCGCTCGCGGCGATCGAGACGCTGGGTCTGCGCCTGATCGCCGCGGGTCTCGACGCGCGCGACGACGCGGCGTTGATCGTCGCGATCCGGGGCGTCTGTCCGGGCTCCGCCCCGCTGCCGCGCGAGACGATCGGGCAGGTGCTGCGCTTCGTGCGCGACGAGTTGCTGCCGAAGCTGCGCCGCAACACCGAGGAACTCGACCATCTGGTGCGCGCGCTGGCCGGGGGGTACGTCCCCGCCGGACCGAGCGGCGCACCGACGCGCGGCATGGCGCACGTCCTGCCGACCGGGCGCAACTTCTACGCGGCGGACCCGCGCGCGCTGCCGACGCAGGCGGCGTGGCAGGTGGGGTGGCAACTGGCGGAGGAGGTGGTGCGGCGGCATCTCGCGGATGAGGGGGCGTATCCCGAGAGTGTCGGTCTCAGCATCTGGGGGACGAGCGCGATGCGGACGTATGGCGATGACATCGCCGAGGTTTTTGCGCTGCTCGGCGTGCGCCCGGTCTGGCAGGCGGAGAATCACCGCCTGACCGGCGTGGAAGTGATCCCGCTGGACGAGCTGGGGCGACCCCGGATCGACGTGGTCTGCCGCATCTCCGGTTTTTTCCGCGACGCCTTCCCGCACCTCCTCGACCTGATGGACGGGGCGATCCGCACGGTCGCCGCGCTCGACGAGCCGACCGACCGCAACTTCGTCCGCAAGCGCTTCCTCGCCGCACGCGCGGGGCACGAGGCGGCGGGCGTGGGGGCCGAGGAGGCGGCGGATCGGTCGCTGCGACGGATCTTCGGCCCGAAGCCGGGGAGTTACGGGGCGGGCATCCTGCCGCTGATCGACGAGCGCAACTGGACCGACACCGCCGATTTCGCGGAGGCCTACGTCAACTGGGGCGGCTATGCCTACACAGCGCGCGACTACGGCACCGACGCGCGCGACGATTTCCGGCGCGCGCTGGGTGGCGTGGCGGTGGCGATCAAGAACCAGGACAATCGCGAGCACGACATCTTCGATTCGGACGACTACCTGCAATTTCACGGCGGGATGATCGCCTCGATCCGCGCGCTGACCGGCAAGAAGCCGCGCGCCTACTTCGGTGACAGCGCCGACCCGGCCCGCGCGCGGGTGCGCGACCTGAAGGAGGAGGCGACGCGCGTCTTCCGCACGCGCGTGGTCAACCCGAAGTGGCTGGCGTCGATCACGCGGCACGGCTACAAGGGGGCGCTGGAACTGGCGGCCACGGTGGACTATCTTTTCGGCTACGATGCGACCGCCGACGTGGTGGACGATTGGATGTATGCGGACCTGACGCGCCGCTACGCGCTTGACGCGGCGATGCAGGACTTCTTCCGGCGCAGCAATCCCTGGGCGCTGCGCGACATCGCGGAGCGCCTCTTGGAGGCGGCGAGTCGCGGCCTCTGGGCGCAGCCGGACCCGGAACTGCTGGACGGCCTCCGCGCGACCTATCTGGCGATGGACGGGGAGTTGGAGGGGCGGCAGGAGGGGGTCGTGGGTCGTGGGGCGTGAGCATGAGAGCGGGGTGGTCGGCGGTTGGGAGGAGTGGTGGCGTTGCTGATACCCCCACCCGTCTACCCCCCTCCTCCCCATCCGAGGAGAGGGGGCATCGCCATCCAGCACCCCCTCACGCCCACAACGAGACCCCTCTCCCTGATAGGGAGAGGGGTGGCGAGCGAATGCTCGCCGGGGTGAGGGCCACAGTCTGGCATAGTCGAGGGGTTGAAATACCCATGAAGGGTACACTGCCCCTCGCTCGTGGTGCCTCACGGCACCAGCGAAGTCCGCCTGCGCGGACTGATAATGAAGCACTACCTTGCAACCGCGCGCCCGCTATCCCTCGCACGACCCACGACTCACGACTCCCAGGAGCTACCGATGACCGCCGACGCGCGCCACTACCCATTCGTCGCGATCGTCGCGCAGGAGCGCATGAAGCTGGCGTTGCTGCTGCACGCGATCAATCCGGCGATCGGCGGAATCCTGCTGCGCGGGGAGAAGGGGGCGGCGAAGTCGACGATCGTGCGGGCGTTGGGGGCGTTGCTGCCGCCGCTCGCGATCGTGGCGGGCTGCCCCTATAGCTGCGATCCCGCCGCGCCGTTTGCCGGGTGTCCGCATTGCGGGGACGGTCTAGCGGGTGTCGCCGTGGTGGCGGCGACCCGCCCGACGCGCGTGGTCGAATTGCCGCTCGGCGCGACCGAGGACCGGGTGATCGGCACGATCGACCTGGAGCGGGCGTTGCGCACGGGGGAGCGGCGTTTCGAGCCGGGGCTCCTGGCGACTGCGCACCGGGGCGTTCTATACGTGGACGAGGTCAACCTGCTGCCCGATCATCTGGTCGATCTGCTGCTCGACGCGGCGGCGAGCGGGCGGAACGTCGTGGAGCGCGAGGGGGTGTCGTTCGCGCACCCGGCGCGCTTCGTCCTGATCGGCACGATGAACCCGGAGGAGGGAAAGCTGCGCCCGCAACTCCTCGACCGCTTCGGGCTGGCGGTCGATGTGGGCGGGCTCGCCGAGCCGCGCGAGCGCGCCGAAGTGGTGCGGCGGCGCATCGCCTACGAGGCCGATCCGGCGGCGTTCGTCGCGCGCTGGGCGGGCGAAGAGGAGGCGACCCGCGCGCGGCTGGCGGTGGCGCGCGCGTTGCTGCCGGGCGTGACGCTGGACGACGCGCTACTGGACCTGATCGCGGTGATCTGTGCCGGGAGCGGTGTGGAGGGGCTGCGCGCGGACCTGACGATCTACAAGACGGCCTGCGCTCTCGCCGCCTGGGAGGGACGTGGGACCGTCGAGGTCGAGGATGTGCGGCTGGCGGCGGAACTGGCGTTGCCGCACCGGCGGCGGCGACCGTTCGAGGGGGGCGGCTTCGATGGGGAACGCCTCGATCAGTTGCTGGCGGAACAGCGCGAGCAGGAGCAACAGCGCGAGCGCGAAGGGTCGGTGGCTGACGAATCGCCCATGAATCCGCCCGAGGCACCGCCGCTCACGCCTCCCGGCCCACCCGAAACGAATGCCGAACCCGGCGCTGCCGAGGACGATACGACCTCTCCTCGCGCCGATGTTGACAACCGCCAGGGTGCTGCCGGGCAGGAGCGCGGCGAACGTCCCGCGCCCGAGCAGGGGACCGATGCGGGCGACGATGGGCGCACGGAGACCCAGGCGGCCCGCGCCGCCGCGCCGCTCGCCCTGCCGCCCGCCCCCGTCGCTGCCGAGCGCCGCCGCCAGGCGCGCGAGGCGGCGCGGCGTGGGGCGAGCGGCGCGGGGTTGGTGGGTCCGGGGCGACCGGGTGCGATCGTCCCGGCGGCGCGGGCCGGGTCGGGCGGCGGCACGGTCGCGATCGGCGCGACGATCGGGGCGGCGGCGAGCAGGCGGGCGGGACGCGGTGTGGCGGGCGGCGAGGACGAGTCGGCGTTGACGGTTGCGCCGGAGGACCTGCGCGTGCGGCGGCGCGAACCGGCGCTCGGGCGCTGCATCCTCTTTTTGGTCGATGCGAGCGGCTCGATGGCCGCGCAGGGGCGGATGGCGCTGGCGAAGGGGGCGATCGGGCAATTGCTGCGCGATGTCCACGGGCAACGCGAGCGGGTGGGGCTGATCGCTTTCCGTGCGGGCGGGGCCGAACTGCTCTTGCCGCCGACCGGCAGCGCGGAACTGGCCGAGACGCGCCTGAGTGCCCTGCCGACCGGCGGGCGCACCCCGCTCGCGCACGGCCTGCGGCTGGCGCGCGAGGTCTTCGACCGCCCCGAGGGTCGCGGCGGGGCGGCGTTGCTCGTTGTCATCAGCGACGGGCGGGCGAACGTGCCGATCGCGGCGGGCGACCCGCTGGCCGACGCCTACGAGCAGGCGCGCTTCCTCCGCACCGATGGCGTGCAGGCGCTCGTCCTCGACAGCGAGGCGGGCGCGCTCCGCCTCGGCCTCGCCGCGCGCCTCGCGGCGGAACTCGGCGCAGCGTGTCATCCGCTCGTCCCGCTCGATGCGGGCGACGTGGCGGCGACGGTGCGGGTGCTCGTGGGGGAGGCCGGGGAAATAGGCTCGGCAGGGTTTTCCAACGATTGAAACGCTGCACGCCGGTGCGACTGTCGGGGGCGGTGTCCACGACAGTGGTCGCACCGACAGTCGCTACTATCGGGAACTCGGATAAAACAAAGGACTTTCTGGGGATAGGCGCGGTCCACCTGCGCTCATATGCTGCTCATAGCGATGCGTTTTTGCGAAGGCAGCAATGGGGACAGGGAAATGATTTCGCGCCATTCACGCGAAGGTTCGATAACGGTCGGGACTAAGAGGCCGTTTCATAACCCTACGATGCGCCTTAAGTCTGTAGCAATCACGCCATTTTTCTTTTGGTTTATGGGGTTATGAAACGGCCTCTAAGGCACGTCCGGACAGAGAGAGCAGCGCCCTGCGACATGTAGTGCCATTCATGCTGACTTTTGTGCTGCTCTGTGCGTTCGCGGTGCTGGCGCTACCGACCACCGCGAGCCATCCAATTCGCGGCCTCAACTATTGGCCCGATAGCGTCGATTACATCTATGGCGCAGTGGCCTTGCTGCACGGAACCTATATGGTCAGCTGGGATGGCCTTGCGCCGGTCAGTCCCTGGGGGCTGGAACCGCACCTTCCACGCTATACGCCCGGCATGTCCGTCCTGCTCATACCGATTGTTGCAGTTGCAGGGGTGGCGCAGGCGGTATGGGTGCCGTATGTGATGGGTCTGGTCTTGGGGGGGCTTGTGGCGGGAATTGCCGCGCGCCTGAGCGGGCCCGCCGCAGCTCCGCTGGCCGTAATCGTGGTGCTCGGCACCGGCACCTAGATCGGACTCACACAGAGCATCATGGGCGATGTCCCGTCCGCGACCCTCGCCGTGCTCGAAGTGTTGTTGCTTCTGCGGGCCGGGGGGCGTGGATCAGTGGCCGCCGCCGGGATCATCGGTGCAGCGCTCGTATGGATACGCCCGACGAATGCAATTCTACTGCTCGCGGGTATGGCTGCCCTCACGGCACAACCGCAATTGCGCCGTCGCCTTATCGCCTATGTCGCTGGTGCGACCCCACTACTCGGCCTCCTCGCGCTCTGGCAGACCCATCTTTTCGGCTCGCCATTCGCGACTGGCTATCAGATCACCGGTGCCACCCCCAATGGCGACACGATGCTCGGAGCCTTTTTTTCGCCCGGCTATATCGTGGGTCTGCCCGCGTCCACTAGCAATGTCTTCTTCGGCTGGGAACTCCCGAACCTACTCTATTATCCGCTCGCCCTTGCGGGGTTAAACTTCTCGCTCGCTCTTCCCGGCGTCGGTGCGCTCGGATTCTTGGCGGCGGTGCGGTTCGCCCGACGGGTAGGTGCGCTTGGCGCGCTTGGGCGCTTTACTCTCGTGGCGACGTTCGGAACGTTGCTGGTGTACCTGCCCTACTTTCATCAGGATCCGCGCTTCTTGCTTGTGCCAGGTGTACTGCTCAATCTCCTTGGTGTGATATTCGTCGCGCTGCGGTGGGCGCATATTTTTGGTGTGTGGCCGACGCGCGCTGCTATACGCTGAATCCCTTGCTCATGGGTGCTGCACCGTCACACGGCGCGATGGTGTTCGTTGTGATGGAGGGCTGCGTTACTTCGCGGCGTTGGTGTTGCCGGAAAGGCTCTCGGCGCGGTCGGCGGCGTTGTTGCCGTTGCTGGTCTCCGTGTCGGCGTCGGGCGCGGTGCCGGTACTCGGCAACAACTTCTCCACGCGCAAGCGCTTGAGGCGGTGCCCCTCCACCGCCAGGACGGTGATCTGCGCGCCGTCGATCTCGACCTGCTCGCCCGCCTTGGGGAGGCGGCCCAACTCGCGCTGGATCAGGCCGCCGAGCGTGGCGTGCTCCTCATCCTCTTCCCAATCCTTCTCCCAGTGCAGGTGCAGCCGGTCACTCACCTCGCCCGCGCCGATGCGGGCGTCCACGAGCAATTCGTGGTCGCTGACCTGCTGGATCTCCGGCTCGGTGTTGGGATCGTGCTCGTCGTTGATGTCGCCGACGATCTCCTCCAGGATGTCCTCGATCGTCAGGATGCCGGCGGTGCCGCCGTATTCATCGAGGACGAGGGCGAGGTGGCGCTTGCGCGACCGCATCTCGCGCAGCAGGAGATCGACCTGCTTCGATTCCGGCACGATCAGGTTGCGATCGATCGGGCGCGCGAGGTCGGCGAGGCCGCGCGGTACGGCGTCGCGCGGGATGAAGCGCAGCAAATCCTTGGCGTAGAGGACGCCGACGATGTTGTCGATCGAGCCGCGATAGACCGGCACGCGCGAATGGCCTTCGCGCCGGATGATGGCGACGACGTCGGCGAGCGCGGCATCTTCCGACACGGCGACGATGTCCAGGCGTGGGACCATGATGTCGCGCGCGGTGCGGTCTTCCAGATCGAGGATCGCGTCGATCATCTCGCGCTCCCCCGCTTCGATCTGCTCGTCGTTATTGCTGTATTCCGGGCCGAGGACCGCCTGCAACTCCGCCTCGCCGATCGTCTCCTGGGAGGTGACCTGGCGCGGTCGGCGAGCGATCAGCAGGCCGATGCGCGTGAGGCCGTCGTAGAGGACGAGGAAGGGGAAGGTGAGGGCCGTCGCCAGGACGGCGAAGCCGGCCAGGCCGGTGGCCGCGCGCTCGACGCTGCGCCGCGCGAGGCCGCGCGGGATGCTATGGCCGAGGAGGAGGAGGAATCCGGCCCCGACGCCGAAGGTGGTCCAGGGTGTCCCCCCGATCCCCTGGCGCTGGAAAAGCGCGGCGAGGAGGAGCACGAAGGCGACCGAGCCGACGGTGTGCAGGAGGGTCATCGCCGAGCCATAGGCGCGCGGGCGGGCGATCAGGCTCTCGACACTGCGCGCGACACGCCCTTCTTGGTTGAGTCCCTGCCGGAGTTGCTGCCGGGTGATCTGCGCCAAGACCGCTTCGGTGGCCGCCGTGAGACCTACGAGCAGGAGGCAGGCCACCGCGGCCCCCAGCTCGTACCAACTACTCGGTTCCAACCTTTTCTACCTCAGTCGGCAGTCGGCAGTCGGCAGTCGGCAGATTCTTCGCTGATAGCGCATGCTGGCTGCGAAACGGGCAACCGTTACCAACGTATTCTCTGCCGACTGCTGTCTGCCGACTGCCGACTCCTAACTGAAGAGCGCGCTGATCGACAGGCCCTTGTGGATCCGCATGATCGCCTCCGCCAGCAATGGTGCCACGGAGATGACCTCGATCGCGCTGTCCCGCTCGCCCTCGCGGAGCGGGACCGTGTCGGTGACGATAGTGCGGGCGATCCCCGCCTCGCGCAGCTTGCGCGCCGCGCCATCCGCCAGGAGCGGGTGGGTTGCCCCGACGTAGACCGTGGTCGCGCCGCGCTCCCGCAGGGTCGATGCGGCCTCCACCAGCGTGCCGCCGGTGCTGATCATGTCGTCCACGATGATCGCCGTCTTCCCGGCCACATCGCCGACCATCTCGATCACCTCGGTGCGATCGGCCGCCGGGCGCTTCTTGGCGATGATCGCCAGGTCCGCGCCGATGCGGATGCGGAAGTCCTCCGCGCGCCCCACGCCGCCCGCATCGGGGCTAACGACGACGACGTTGTCGAGCCCCTGATTGTGGAAGTAATCGGCCAGGAGCGGCGCGGCGCGCAGGTGATCGACCGGGATATCGAAGAAACCCTCGATCGCCGGGGCGTGGAGGTCGAGGGTCAGGATGCGGTCGGCACCGGCGGTGACGAGGAGGTTGGCGACGAGCTTGGCGGAGATCGGCTCGCGCCCGGAGGTCTTCTTCTCCTGCTTGGCGTAGCCGTAGTAGGGGATCACCGCCGTGATGCGCGAAGCGGACGAGCGCCGCACCGCGTCCAGCATGATCAGCATCTCCATCAGGTTCTCGTTGACCGGGGCTTGCATCGACTGGATCACGAAGACATCGGAGCCGCGCACGTTCTCATCGAGCTTGACGCGTGTCTCGCCATTCTTGAAGCGCCCGATCGTCGCCCGCCCGAGCGGCGCGCCGAGGAAGCGCATAATCTCCTCGGCGAGGACGGGATTCGCGTTGCCGGAGAAGACTTGCAGTCGCCCGTCCATTACGCCTCGCCCTTCGTCGTCTCCGCCGCGCGCCCCTCGGCGCGGGCGTGGCGTGGGATCGGGCGGGCCGGGATGCCGACCACCTTCTGCCCCGCCGGTACGTCGCGGTTCACGAACGAGCCGCCCCCGGTGATCGCGCCGGGGCCGATCGCGACTGGCGCGCGCAAGATCGTGTCGACACCGATGAACGCGCCATCGCCGATCGTGGTGCGGTGCTTGTCACGCCCGTCGTAGTTGGCGGTGATGACCCCCGCGCCGATGTTGACATCTGCGCCGACGGTCGTGTCGCCGAGATAGCCGACGTGGCCGATCGCCGTGCCGGTGCCGATCTCGCTGTTCTTCAGTTCCACGAAGTTGCCGATGTGGACCCCGCCCGCCAGCCGCACGCCGGGGCGGAGGTGGCTGTAGGGGCCGATGTCGGTCCCGGCCCCGACAGACGACCCCTCGATCGTCGAGTCGCGGATCGCCGCGCCATCGGCGACCGCGCTGTCGTGGATCCGCGCGGCGGGGCCGATGGTGCAGCCCGCGCCGATCGTGGTGCGCCCGGTCAGGACCGAGCCGGGGAGGATCGTCGTGTCGGGGCCGATCGTCACGGCGTAGTCGATATAGGTCGCGGCGGGATCGGCGATGGTGACCCCGGCCAGCATGTGCGCCTCGTTGATCGCCTGACGGGCGAGGCGTTCGGCTTCGGCGAGGTGGACGCGGTTGTTGACGCCCATCGCCGCGCCCAGGTCCACCGTCACCGCCGCGACCGGCCACGGCCCGCCCGGCTGGGCCTGCGCCGCCGCGACCGCGACGAGATCGGTCAGATAATACTCATTGCTGGGATGGAGCGGGAGTTGCGGCAATTGCTCCGCCAGCCAGGGGAGGCGGAAGCAGTGGATGCCGCTGTTAATCTCCTTCGGCCCCGACCTCTCGCCCGCGAGTTCGCGCCACTCGGTGATCCGCGTGATCCGCCCCGCCTCGTCGCGCGTGACCCGCCCGTGCTGCCCCCCGGTCGGATGGATGCAGACGGCCATCGTCACGCTCGCGCCACTCGCGCGATGCTCGACCAGGGTGTCGGCCACCATTTGCGTCGTGTCGAGCGGGTGATCGCCGAAGAGGATCATCACGTCGTCGATCGTCGGGTCGAGGGTCGGCAACGCCATCGCCGGGGCATGGCCGGTGCCGAGCTGCTCCTGCTGGACGACGAATTCGAGCCCCGGGTAGCGGGGGCCGGCGTAGGCGCGCAACTGCTCGGCGTTGCCGGGGCTGACGACCAGGATCGTCTGGACCGGATCGCACCCACTGGCGGCGGCGAGCGCGGCGTCGAACAGCGGACGCCCGGCGACGGGGTGGAGCATCTTCGTGAGCTGGGAGCGCATCCGCGTTCCCTGCCCGGCGGCGAGGATGATGGCGGCGCAACGCCGCCGCGACGACTGCGATTCTTCTGGGGGTTCGTCCATCGTCGGTTTTTCACTCACCATAGCGCGGGTTCGCGCTCGTTACGATGACAAAGACGATGGCCCGATCCCCCGGCACTCGTCAGGGTGAAGCGGGCCGTTTCCACGAAATTGACTCGGGAGCAGGGAGTCGAACCCCAACCCGCACATCCAAAGTGTGCCGCGCTACCATTACGCCACTCCCGAACACACAGCGCCGAGCAAACACTGCCAAGGCACCGTAGGGCACTCTGCCATTAAGTATACACGCCCGACGCGCGGATGGGTAGCGGGTAGGATGCGCCGGACCGCGCCGCGTGCTCCGCAAGGGCGGATCCAGCGCAGTCCTGGCCGATGCGGTATCCTGCGTTCACCGCGCCGATAGCGGCGCATGCACGTATCGCGTGGGTGGGTGCGTGTGCTCACAATTGCCGATAGCACAGTAGGGGGTGTGATGTTCTCGCGAATCCTGGTCGCCGTCGATGACGACGATCTCGTTGATGTCGTGATCCAGGAGGCGGGCGATCTCGCTCGGGCGCTCGGCTCGCAGATCGCTTTTGTCCACATCGTCGATCCGGCGGCGGCGCTCGCGCCGCTCGCCGCTGCCGATGGCGCGGGCGGCCTGGGGATGCCGACCCTCGCCGGGTCGGGGGGCGCGGCGCTGACCGAGCAGGTGCTCGAGGAGCAGCGCGAGGACGGGGAGTCGTTCATCGACACGCTCCCGTCGCGCCTCCCTGCGGGGATCGAGTCGGAGGTGCTGCTGCGCGAAGGGGCACCGACCGACGGGATCATCGACGCGGCGCGCGAGTGGGACGCCGATCTGATCATCGCCGGGACACACGGGCGCGGCGGGTTGCAGCGCCTGTTCGTGGGGAGCACGGCGGAGGCGGTGCTGCGCTCGGCCCCCTGCCCGGTACTGGTGATCCGCGGCAAGGGGGCGCGGGCATAAGGTTTCGGGCGGGATGGCCTGTCCGAATGTGGGAGCTGGAACATGGCAACTGCCAGGAAGAGGGAGGGAACGATGTCTGCCGATACGCCGATCGCGGCCCCGATCCTCGGCACCCCGCCGAGCGTGGTGACCGATCCGCCGCGCCAGTGGGGGCCGGGTGCCCCACCGAACGGCTATCCCGATCCCGATGTGGTCATCATCGACACCCGCTTTCGGGGTCTGCTCGTCGGCAACACGCCGCTCCGGCGTCTGTGGACCGGCTCGCTCTGGGCGGAAGGGCCGGCCTGGTGCGGGCAGGGGCGCTACCTCCTTTTCAGCGACGTGGGCGACGACAAGCAGTATCGCTGGACACAGGACGACGGGCGGGTGACGGTTTTCCGCACGCCGACGCGCAACAGCAATGGCAACTCGTTCGATTTCCAGGGGCGACAGATCTCCTGCGAGCACTGGGCGCGGCGCGTCGTCCGCTACGAGCACGATGGCGCGCTGACCGTGATCGCGGACAGCTACGAGGGCAAGCGGCTCAACTCGCCGAACGATCTGGTGCCGCACCCGGACGGCAGTCTCTGGTTCACCGATCCGGGCTACGGCAACTCCCTCTACGAGGGGCAGCCCGACGAGGGCGGCCCGCTCGACCCGCGCCCCGGCAGCCCCGACGCGGGCGGGCAGACGCAGACGCTGCCGCGCGCCGTCTACCGGGTCGATGCGGGCGGGCGGATCGACAAGGTGGCCGATAGTCTGGAGCAGCCGAACGGGCTCTGCTTCTCGCCCGACTACCGCAAGCTCTACGTCGCCGACACGGGTGGCGGGGCACGCGACATCAAGGTCTTCGACGTGGCCGGTGAGGGGCTGACGAACGAGCGCCTCTTCACCGACATGATGGTCGATGGGGTGAAGTGCGGCCCGGACGGTTTCCGCGCCGATGTCCACGGCAACCTCTGGTGCGCCAGCAATGCCGGGGCGAGCGGCTTCGGCTATAGCGGCGTGGTCGTCTACACGCCGGACGCCGAGCCATTGGGGCGGATCCGGCTGCCGGAAGCCTGCGCGAACGTCGCGTTCGGCGGGCCGAAGCGCAACCGCCTCTTCATGGCCGCGAGCCAGTCCCTCTACGCGATCTACGTGAATACGCAGGGGGCGACACCTGGATAAGTCGTGAGTCGTGAGTCGTGAGGGAAGAATCGTCGGTGGGGAATCGGTAGTCGGTGGTCAGTAGTCCATAGTAAGGTTCGCTGACGGGCGTCGCCCCCTACCGGCACCGCGCCACCACTCACGACTCACGACTCACGACTCACGGCTCATCCCACCGGCCCCGGCGCGGGCGGCTGGGCGGGGCCGAATTCGAGTGGGAAGGTCGGCCCCGGCGCGGACTTCACCAGTTCCCAGCCTTCCGCCTGCCAGGCGTCGATCACCAGTCCGGCGACGTCCGGTATGCTCAGCTCGGCGAGGTCGTCCGCGACCGGCTTCAGCGGATCGAAGCTCGTCGGCGGAGCCTCGTCGGGCTCCCCGGCCAGCCAATCGATCCGGAACTCCCCATTGACGTAATCGACCCGCGTGCGCGGTATGCGATCCAGCATCTTTATCTCCTCCTCATTCACGGCGCGCCGCAGCGCCGCAGGGTGTCGATGCAATCCGCCTGCCATTGGGTGCGTGATCCACCACGCCCGCTCGCGCGGTGAACCACCGCCCATCGGTCGGGGCGGCCCATATCCCCGCTCGTCGAGACCACCGGCGCTTTTCACTGCGGTAGTATGATGCGGCGAGGCACGCGACAACGTGGTCATCGTGGCGAACATGCGGGAGGGTGAGGCGATGCGCGAGGGTGTGACGGCGGCGCGGCGGGGATCATACGGGATCGATGCGCCGTATGTGCCGCTTGGCTATGTGCTGGGCGGGGTGCTCGCGGCGGCGCTGGGCCTCTTCAACGCGGCGCGTGGCGACGGCGCGGCGCTCTGGTGGTTGCTCTGGAGCGTCGGGGCCTTCTCGTGCGGCGGCTGCTACCTTTACACGACCCTGCGCGGGAAGTTCGCGATCTGGGCGGAACTGTTGCGCGGGGCAGGGCTGCGCGGCGACGAGCGGCTGCTCGATCTCGGGTGCGGACGCGGCGCGGTCCTCTTGCAGGCGGCGCAGGCGTTGCCGCGCGGGCGGGCGATCGGCCTGGACCTGTGGAAGCGCAGCGATCAGTCCGGCAACGATCCGGCGGCCACGCGCCAGAACGCCGTCCTGGAAGGGGTGGCCGGGTGGGTGACTTTGCAGACCGCCGACATGCGCGCCCTCCCCTTTGCCGATGGTAGTTTTGACCTGGTGGTGAGCAGCCTGGCGATTCACAATATCCCCGATGCGGCCGGGCGGGCGGCGGCGATCGCCGAGGCGGCGCGCGTGCTGCGTCCGGGCGGGCGCTTGCTGATAGCGGACATCCGGGCGACACGGGAATATGTCGAGACATTGCGGCGCTGTGGGCTGGCCGATGTGGCGCGACGCGGCCTCGGCTGGCGCTTCTGGTATAGCGGCCCCTGGATGGCGGCGCAGCTGGTCACGGCGCGCAAGGTGGGCTGATAACGGCGACGCGGCCCCTCCATTATTGGAGGGGCCGCGCCTGTGTCGCGTCAGGGGTTGTATCGCCTTGTCATTGCGGGACGACGGCTCCGTTGACCGCCACGGCGGTGGGAGCGGCATTGCGCCGGGCGCGGACGGCGGCGGCGAGGTCTCGCAGGACCGGCACGGTCATCTCCCAGCCCATGCAGCTGTCGGTGATGCTCTGGCCGTAGGTCAGCTCGACGCCATCCTTCAGTTCCTGCCGCCCGTCGATCAGGAAGCTTTCGAGCAGCAGGCCGATGATGCCCCGTTGCCCCGCCGCGATCTGCTCGGCGACCGCTTGTGCCACGACCGGCTGGTGGCGGAAGTCCTTGTTGCTGTTGCCGTGGCTGGTGTCGACCATCACGCGCGGGGCGAGCGTATTCTTGCGGAGCGTGGCGAGGACCGCGCCGACGCTCTCGGCGTCGTAGTTGGTGCCGCGCGTGCCGCCGCGCAGGATGATGTGACAGTCCGGGTTGCCGGCGGTCGCGACGATCGCGGCGAGCCCCTGCTCGGTGACGCCGAGGAAGTGGTGCGGGTAGGCGGCGGCGTTGACCGCATCCACCGCCATCTGGATCCCGCCGCCGGTGCCGTTCTTGAAGCCGATCGGCATCGAGAGGGCGGAGGCGAGTTCGCGGTGGACCTGGCTCTCGGTGGTGCGCGCGCCGATCGCACCCCAACTGACGGCGTCGGTGGAGTATTGCGGGGAGATCGGGTCGAGGAATTCGCAGCCCGCCGGGAGTCCCAGCGCCAGGATGTCCAGCAGTACGCGGCGGGCGAGGCGGAGTCCGTCGTTCACGGCGTAGCTCTCGTCGTGGTACGGGTCGTTGATCAGCCCCTTCCAGCCGACGGTGCTGCGCGGCTTCTCGAAGTAGACGCGCATGACGATCCGCAACTCGCCGGAGAGTTCCTGCGCCAGCGCCGCGAGACGGCGCGCATAATCGATCGCCGCCACCGGATCGTGGATCGAGCAGGGGCCGACGATGATCACGAGGCGATCGTCGTCGCCATCGAGGATCCGCACGATCTCCGCGCGCGAATCGTGGACGACACGCGCGCTGGCGACCGGGAGCGGCAACTCCTCGAGGAGGATCGCGGGCGAGAGGAGCGGGCGGTTCTGCACGACGCGCAGGTCGCGCGTGCGCGGGGCAAGGTCGCGGCTATCCGGGACGATCTCGGCGACCTCGGGCAGCCCCGCCAGTCCCGTCGCCAGCTCCGCCGCGTTCGCGCCGACGAGCGCGACGATCGTGCGCCCGGCCCCGCGTAAGACTTCGGCCTCGATCCCGGCTTGTTGCGCCCGCGCGCGAACCTGTTCGATCGCGCCGGAGGCCGCCCCCGGCTGCATGATCACCAGCATCGTTCCCCCCTCCACCAGAGATCACACCCCGCATCGTCGCGCATTGCACCGGACGATCGCGGCGCAGGCGGCGACATGGTGGATCGTGGCCTAGTGTAGAAGGGGGATGTGAGGGGCGTCAAGCGACCCGTTCAGTGGTCCTCATTCGTTTCGGGACGGGCGAGCGGCAAGGTGATGCTGAAGCGTGCTCCGCCCCCCACCGCGTCAGCCACCGCGATCGTTCCCCCACTGCGTGCGACGATCTGGTCCGCGATGAAGAGGCCGAGGCCGAGGCCGCTGCCCCCGCCGTTCGTCGCACGATAGAAGCGCCCGAAGATCTGCTGCCGCTCCGCCTCGGGGACGCCGATCCCCCGGTCGCGCACGATCAGGCGGGCGGAGTCGCCATGCCGTTCCAGGACCACGGCGATCTCGCTGGCGGCGGGGCTGAAGCGGGCGGCGTTGGCGAGGAGACTGTTCAGGCTCTGCTCGATCCGGGCCGGATCGGCGCGCACGATCAGCGGCTCGGCGGGGAGGGTCAGCGCGATCGGGTGCGAAGCGGTGGTGACACGCTGCTGCGCGACCGTCGCCTCGACGAGCGGCACCAGATCGAAGGGCATGGGATCGAGGGTCAGCTTGCCCCGTCGCAGGCGTGACACATCCGAGATGTCCTCGATCAGGCGCCCGATCCGTTCGGTCTGCTGGTCGATGACGTGCAGGTGCCGTCTGGCCCGCCCCGCCCCGAGGCCATCGAGCGCGCGCGACGCCAATTGCGCGAAACCCTTGATTGCGGTCAGCGGCGAGCGAAGTTCGTGCGAGATCAGGGAGAGGAAGGCGTCCTGCTCCTGCTCGGACCGCCGGTGCGCGGTGATGTCGCGCGCCAGGATCACCGCGCCGACAACCGCGCCGCTGTCATCGCGGACCGGCGTGCCGACGAGGACGACGAACCGCTCCCCGTCATCCATCGCGACGGCGATGGTGCGTTCCGTGCTCTTGGCCCCGCCGATGAGCGGGCCGAGAAGCGTGTCCGCGAAGTCGCACGGTCGCCCATCCTCGCACCGTACGCGGGGGGCGGCGAGGAAATCGGCGAGCGGTCGCCCGGTCACATCGGCGGGAAGCGCCAGGAGCGCACGCCCCGCCTCGTTCGTGGCGTCGAGCAGCCCGGTGCTATCGACCACGAAGGCACCCTCGGCGATGGCGGCGAGGAGTGCGGTGACGTGGTTGCGGTGCGGTCGGGCGGCGGGTGTCGCCCCTGCCGCCCGGTACGCCGCCGCCTGTGCCGCGATGTCGCTCACCACGATGAGGACGCCATCGGGATGCTCGGCCCCGCCCGGTGTGGGCAGCAACCGCAGCGCCCACTCGCATGGCCCGCCCTGCCGTGCGGGTACGCTGAGCCTGTCGATGGTCTGCGGTAACCCGGTCGCGCGCGCCAGCGCCAGCGCGCCGATGAGGAGGGGCTGTGCCAGCGCCGGATGCAGGACGAAAAGGTGCTGCCCTGCGGGCGCGGGCGTGGCGCGGCCCAGCAGCGCGGCGAGCGCGACGTTGGCGAACGCGATGGTGTGCTCTTCCCCGGTGAGCAGCGCGAAACCGAGCGGCGGCTGCACCGCGACGGGATGCTCCGGTCCCTGGCGGTGGATCGCGTGGCGGCGCGCGGTGGCACCCAGGATCGCCACGCGCCGCACCTCGCCATCGCGCTCGGCGAGCGGGCGGCATTGCCAATCGCAATAGGCGAGCGGGGCGTCAGCGTGCGCCGCCAGGACAATTCCGGGGATGGCGCACGGTTCGCCGGTGGCGATGGTACGGCGGATAATCGTCGCCAGCCCATGCGCCGCCGCCTGCGGGAAGATAATCGACCAGGGTTGCCCGAGCGGCTCGGCGCTATGCGCGGGGAGAGCGGCGTAGCCGGTCTGGTTGACAGCGAGAATCGGTAGGTGCAGCTGGCGCGCATCCACGATCACGACCGCCTCGGCGGTCCGGTCGAGCAATTGCTGTGCCTCGTCCTGCTCTATCGCCACCATCGTAACCCATTGCTATCCCGGTCTCGCGCCGTCTCTCCCTCGCTCCATACCTGCGACCGTATCTAGCCGCTCTACGCAAGTCGTATGCCCGCCGTTTAAAACGTGCCGCGATGCCCGACGATGCGCTAATCCGGCGGGCGGAGGAACGCCAGCAGCGAGCCGCCGTGTGCGCGCAGCCAGGCGCGGTCCTGCCGGAAGGTAGGGCAGTGTGTCGCCACGATCGCCCAGAAGCGCGTGCTGTGGTTCAACTCGCGCCGGTGGGCGAGTTCGTGGATGACGACGTATTCGAGGATCGCGGGCGGGGCGAGGAGCAGTCGCCAGCTGAAGTTCAGCCCGCCCGCCGCCGAGCAACTCCCCCAGCGCGAGCGCGTATCGCGGATCGTCAGGCGCGTGTACCCGACGCCGAGGTCGGCGGCGCAGGCGACGGCGCGCGCGGTGAGGACCGCGCGGGCATCGGCGCGATACCATCCTTCCAGTACGGCGGTCAGGTCGTGCGCGGCGGGGTCGTGGCGGACGATCAGCGTGCGCGACGCCGCATCGCGCGCGACGGTCGGGCGGGCACCGGGGACCGCATGGACGAGCAAGCGGTAGTCGTCGCCCTGATAGGGGATGAGCGCGCCATCCGCGAGTGACGGCGCGGCTGCAGCGGTGACGGCGACACGATCGAGCGCGCCGAGGATCCAGCCCGCGCGCTCCCGGAGGAGGTCGGCCAGCGCCGGGAGGCGACCGCGACCCGGCACGACGACCTCCAACCCCGCGCCGGGGAGAACGCGCAGGGTGATCCGCGTGGCGCGGGGGCTGCGGCGCACGCGGTAGGTGACGACCCGGCCCTGTAAGGTGATGGTGCGCATCGGCGGGGTGGGATCAGGCATCGGCTGGACCGGCGCGGTAGGGAGCAATGCCATGCCCGAAAGCGCCTTCATCGTCATGTTCGACGCCGTAGAGGGCTTCCTGGGCGGCGAACGTCGCGCGGTAGCGGCGGGCGCGCGGGAGTGCCGTGGCGAGCGCGGGGTAGGTTGCCAGTACCAGGTGTGTGAATGCTTCGCCGCAGACCAGCACCCCGGCGAGCGCACCGTTCGCGCCGTCGCCGAGCCAGTTGCCAGGGCCGAAATCTCCGTGGATGAGGGTGAGGGCGATCGACGGGTCGGCGGTGGCGAACGGGGCAGCAAAGGTAGCGTCGATTCTCTCGCGTACATCCTCGGGCACACGCGGGAATACCGATGTGCGTAACCGCGTGTGCAGACGCCGCCACTCGTCCCACCATGCGGCATGCGGATCGCCGTGGGTCAGTAGTATCGTGCCCAGGCTGCCGGGTGCGATGCTATGTAGTTCGCGCAGGAAGCGCCCGACGTCCTCCGCAAGCCGCATCCGAGCCGAAGTGGCGAGAGTCGCGATCTGGTCAACTTCCAGCGTGTCGCCCGGCAGGGCACGATAGCCCATAAACGGCAAGTTGCCTGGTGGTGGCGATAGGCCGCGATAGATGGGCCGTGGGATCGGGGTGGTGAGGCGTGGTCCGAGCGCATCCAGGAGGGTAACTTCGACACGGAGCTGCTGTGTGGTGGCCGGGAAGCGCGGGAAGCGAAAGATCAGCTCGTCGTTGATCCGCACGATGTGATTATTCTGACCCGCAATGATTACCTCCGCCCGTCTGAGCGCGAGTGTTGGGAAAGTAGCGCGGAGCCGTTGCTCAAAGTATCCCTGTGTGAACATGGCCTTCCCCGGATCGGTCGCGTTATGTGCAGCCACCAGCGTATCGGTACTGATCCCTTCGCCGAACATCGATCGGGTATAGAACGAGGCGGGGATCAGCAAGAGCGATCCCCGCCTCACAGCCAGCATATTAGTGATCGGTGCTACATCAGCAGGGCGAGCGGGTTCTCCAGCAGGCGCCGGACCTCGCCGATGAACTGCGCGCCCTCCGCGCCATCGGTGATCCGGTGATCGGCGGAGAGGGTGATGTTCATCCGGTCGCGGATGACGATCTCGCCGTCGACCACGACCGCCTGCTGCGCGGAGGAGGCGACCGCCAGCGCACCCCCCTGCGGCGCGGTGACGATGGCGATGAAGGTGTCCACCCCGAACGGGCCGAGATTGCTGACGGTGAACGTGCCGCCGGAGTACTCCGTCGGGGTGATCTTGCCGCCGCGCGCGCGGCTCACGAGGTCGTTCGCCTCGCGCGCCACGGTGCCGAGCGACTTCTTATCGACATCGCGGACGACCGGGGCGATCAGCCCCTCTTGGAGGGCGACGGCGATGCTGATGTTGACGTGCTTGTGCATGACGATGTGGTCGCCGCCGAACGAGGCGTTGAGGTTCGGGTACTTGACCAGCGCCAGCCCCGCTGCCTTCACGATCATGTCGTTGACGGTGATCTTGTAGCCATCGGCGGCGGCGGCCTCGTTGAGGCGCTTGCGCCAGGCCAACGCCTCGGTCATGTCGACCTCGGCGGAGACGTAGAAGTGCGGGATGGTGCTCTTGCTGACGCTCATCTGCCGCGCGATGGCGGTCCGCATCCGCGAGAGCGGCACCCGCTCGTCGCCGTCCTCGACCTGGGGGGCCGGGGACTGGACGGGCGCATCGGCGGCGGGGGCGGGTGTCGGGACCGGGGCGGTGGCCTGCGGCGCGCTCACCGCCGGTGCGGCGCTCGCCTCCGGCGCGCGGAGCGCCGCTTCGACATCCTCGCGCACGATCCGACCATTCGGGCCGCTGCCGCGCACCCCGCGCAGATCGATCTCGTGCTCCTGCGCGATCCGGCGCGCGAGCGGCGACACCTTTAATCGTTCGCCCTCGGCGGGCGCGGGGGCCGGTGCGGCTCCTTGGGTCCGCTGCGGCGGTGCCGGTTCCTCGGCGATCACGCCGTGCGTCGTCTCGCCCCCCTCGGCCTTCCCCATCGGGGCGGCGGGGACTGGGGCGGCGGCACCGGCGGCGTCGCCCTCATCGGCGGTCTCGCCTTCGCCGGTGATCACCGCGATCGGCTTGCCGATCGCCACGCTCTCCCCCTCGCCCGCGAAACGCTTGCTGAGCGTGCCGACATAGTCGGCGGTCAGCTCGACGGTGGCCTTGTCGGTCTCGATCTCGGCGATGGGCTCGTTCTTGGCGACCTGATCGCCGATGGCCTTGAGCCATTTGACGACGGTCCCCTCCTCCATCGCGTCGCCCATCTTGGGCATGATCACGGTGGGCATTGCGTCAACCTCCGGTTGAATGATTAGTAGACGAGTAGGCGAAGTAGGCGCGTAGGCGAGTGACAAATGGATTACGGCTCGGCGCTGTAATAGTCCCTTCTGGCCTACTCGCCTACTGTGGCTACTCGTCTACTTATAAAGCGCTCGATGCACGGCCTGGATGATCTGATCCTCGCTCGGGAAGGCGGCGATTTCGAGGTTGCGGGCGTAAGGCGCGGGGACTTCCGCGCCGCTGACGCGCTCCACCGGGGCGTCGAGTTCGTCGAATGCCTGCTCCTGCAAGATCGCCGCGACCTCGCTCGCCACGCTGAACGAGCGCCACTGCTCTTGCACCACCACCGCGCGATGGGTCTTGGCGACCGAGGCGACGAGTCCGGCCTCGTCGAAGGGGCGGATCGAGCGGAGATCGATGACCTCGGCGTTGATCCCCTCATCCTGGAGTTTGGTCGCCACGCGCAGCAGCAGGTTGACCTGTCGCCCGTAGCTGATCAGGCTGATGTCGGTCCCCTCGCGCGCGACGCGCAGCTTGCCGAAGGGGACGGTGTAATCGCCGTCCGGCACCTCGCCCTTGGTGCCGTAGAGGGCACCGGCCTCGAGGATCAGCACCGGATTCGGGTCGCGGATCGCCTGGAGCATCATCCCCTTCATGTCGTAGGGGGTCACCGGGGCGACGACCTTGAGGCCGGGGAAGTGCCCGTAGAAGCCTTCGAGGCTGTGGGTGTGCTGGGCGGAGAGCTGCACGCCACCGCCGTTCGGGCCGCGCACCACGATCGGGACGTTGACCTGCCCGCCGGAGAAATAGAGCAGCTTGGCGGCGTTCTGGATCAGCTGATCGGCGGCCTGGAAGGAGAAGTTCCAGGTCATCATCTCGACGATCGGGCGCATGCCGAGCATCGCCATCCCGATCGCCGCGCCGGTGAAGCCGCCCTCGGCGATCGGCGTGTCGATCACGCGCTTCGGGCCGAAGCGGTCGAGCAGCCCGTCGGTGATCAGATGCGTGCCGCCGTACACACCGATGTCTTCGCCGAGCAGGACGACCGCTTCATCCCGGTCCATCTCCTCGGCCATCGCGGCGCGCAGGGCCTCGCGGTAGGTCATCGTTGGCATTCGGATTCCTCTTCTAGTCGGCAGACGGCGGTCGGCGGTCGGCAGATTCTCGCTGCAGCGTTTGTACTCCCGTACATCTACCGGGAGTGCCACTGCCGACCGCCGACTGCCGTCTCGCCATTACTCCTCGACGTAGACGTCCGTCGTCAATTCGGACAGATCGGGCTCCGGGCTCTCGTCGGCGAACTTCAGCGCCGCATCGACGATCACTTTCTGCTCGTCGCGGATCTTTTCAAGGGTGTCCTCATCGGTGCCGCCCGTGAGCAGCTTCTGCTCCAGCAGCCCGATCGGGTCGCGCTTGCGCCACTGCTCGATCTCTTCCTTCGTGCGGTAGCGCTCGAAGAAGTCGCCCGCGCCGTGCGGCACGGTGCGATAGGTGATCACATTGACGGCGTAGGGCTTGCCAGTCTCGCGGATGATCTTGGTGACGCGGCGGGCGCAGGCGATCACCGCCTCCACGTCCATGCCGTCGATCTCCTCATGTGCGATGCCGTACGAATCGAACTTGGCCCCCAGGTCGGTCATCGCCGTGGCGCGCTCGATGCTGGTGCCCATGCCGTACTGATTGTTCTCCAGGATGAAGAGGGTCGGGTTCATCCCGCTCTTCCCCCAGAGCCCGGCGAGGTTGGCCGCCTCGTGGAATGCGCCATTGTGGATCGCGCCATCGCCGAAATAGAGTTGCACCAGGCTCTGCGACCCCTGATAGCGCTGCGCGTAGGCCATACCCACACCGAGCGGGATGTGGCCGCCGACGATGCCATAGCCGCCCATCAGGCCGCGCGGCTCATCGAAGAGGTGCATCGACCCGCCCTTGCCCTTGACCAGCCCGGTCCCCCGGCCATACAGCTCGGCCATGACCGCGTTCGGCTCGCTGCCGAGCAACAGGGCGTGGGCGTGGTCGCGGTAGGCGGTGATGATCCGATCGCCCGGTTCGTAGCTTTCGATGAAGCCGGTGGCGACCGCCTCCTGACCGATATAGACGTGGAGATAGCCGCCGATCTTCCCCTCGCGGAAAGCGCGCGAGGTCGCCTCCTCGAAGATGCGGATCTGCACCATCTTGCGATAGAGTTCGAGCCGCTCCTCGGTGCTCAGGGCTACCGAGGTCGCATCGCTCTGCTTGGCCGTGCCCGACGCCTCGCGCGCGTCGTCGCGCGTCTGCGTCGTCCTGGCCTCGCCTGTCACCGCCATCGTGTCCTCCTCGGGCGGGGCCTGAGCTCTGCCGCCGCCCGTCCGCTCTATTGCCGGGGCTGCGCCCGGTCTCATCCACCGCCGCCATCCCCCGATCGTCCTCAGAGTTACGATAGCTGAATTGCGTTGCGGGGTCAAATAATTGAGGCGTGGTCATAAATCGGGAGGCCACGCAGCGGCTTGACCGCTGGTGGCCCCGCCCCGCATCATCCCCGTTGCTGAATCGTGGATGGTGTGGGGGTGTAACGAATGATAGGCGAGGCCTC
>JAABUN010000443.1_pt1 | contig 108142 bp, 100 predicted proteins | sample 5559311 | NCBI WGS metagenome assembly JAABUN01 (sample SAMN10711877, study PRJNA513370) | rock metagenome | isolation source: Antarctica rocks | place: Antarctica: Victoria Land, Siegfried Peak sud | reverse complement strand
AAGTCAAGGCCCTCTCCGGCGAGACGATTGACGGGGAAGGCGAGTTGTCCATCAACGCGAACTATGGCGTCTTGCGAGTGATTTCCAGTGGCACGAACTGGTTCGGCATGTGAACAAGGCGCGGCAGGTGGCCGGGGGCAATGGCTCCGTGCCCCGGTCGGGAAGCGCCGCCTAACCCGGCGCTGCAGCGGACCCGGCCCGCCGCCGCGTTTTCTTGTCAGTCGCAGATTCCCTTCAGCGGGCCGGTCCGCTGAACTTTGTCGTTAGGCGTCAGTCACACCACGCGCTCGCCGAAAGCACGGGAGAACGAAGGAGTAACCTTATGCCAATCATCCAAACTGAACTGATATATAGCCATCCTGAAGGTAGAGCATCTGGTAGTGCAATCGTTCCCCCTGAATCCTTTGACGCACTCGAAGCAGAAAGAGTGCGCCACGGCATCGAGACTCAATGGTTTTTCGACAGCGACCCAAGGACAGGAGAGCGAAGGCACGCCTTTACGCCAATTGAAGGTGGGCGGTTGGCTCTCATCGAGGAACGAGGTATCCAGAACGGCGAGCGATTTCTGGCAACTTTCGAATTAAAGGAGGTTCAACGTCAGAGTGGCAGTCAAAGGCAAATGTGGCTGATTGACGCTCAGCCCGCCTAACCATCGCTTGCACCGGACGCGAGAGCGGCCTTTAGTTGTCGCCGGGCTTCGCCAGCGCAAGTGCCCGCCACTACTCAGGTGCTCGCGCCGGTGAAGCGGGTCGTTAGGCCGCAGTCAGCGATGGGCTAAAATGTAGCGGAAGCCGACAAACGTGGAGCTGGCGATTGTTGTGGAGAAAGTGCCATGCTGACGTTCAACGTGACCCTTGACCGGGATGAAGACGGGATGTGGGTTGTGGAATGCCCGGCCATCCCCGGCTGTGTCAGTCAGGGCGTGACGAAAGAAAAGGCACTGGAGAACGTCAAGGACGCCATCGCTGCCTGCCTTCAAGTTCGCGCCGAGCGCGGCCTTCCGCTCACGCAGGATTGAAGCGGCTAAGTTGCCGCCAGCAACCGCCCGGTCCAAAAGGTTGGACGAACAGAAAAGCAATGAACACGCCCCTCATCGAAAGCCGCCCGTCTGTTATGATGGGCAAGCCCGTCGTCGCCGGCACACGCATCACGGTCGAGTCCCTTTTGGAACGGCTCGCGGCTGGGGAAAGCGTCGAGCAGTTGCTGGACGCGCACCCGCGCCTGACGCGGCAGGGCGTTCTGGCGGCCATTGACTTCGCGGCTCAGGCCCTGCGCGCCGATGTCGTGTATCCCCTTGCCGCCTCTGCCGCCGCGCCCGCGCCCGACACGGCCCCGGACAAAGTGACGGCGTGAACCTGCTGGCCGACGAGGGCGTCGAGCGTCAGATCGTTGAACGACTCCGTCGGGACGGCCACGACGTACTTTACATTGCCGAAATGCAGTCCGGCATTAGCGACGAAGTGGTTCTTGACGAGGCGAACCGGCGCGGCGCGCTGCTCATCACCCTGGACACCGACTTCGGCGAACTCGTGTTCCGGCAACGCCTCATTCATGCGGGCGTGGTGCTGGTGCGCCTTGCGGGTTTGTTGCCGGACACGAAGGCGCGGCTGGTTTCCGAGGCTTTTGCCGATCACGGCGAGCAGATGAGCGCCGATGCCTTCAGCGTCCTCTCGCCGGGCATGGTACGCATCCGCACCCGCCCTGCCTTGCCGCCGGAGACACCCGCGTAATCCGCGAACCGAACCGCTACGAGCGTTCCAGCCGTGTAGTCGCTGGGCGGCAAGTTGGATTATAATACGGCTGCCCGCACAACCACTTGCCTCTTTCCAAGAGCCGCCGGCTGCGCGCGCGAGAGCGAGAACTACCCCCTCCATGCGCCGAACCAAGATCGTCTGCACGCTCGGCCCCGCCTCCGACGGCCCCGACCAACTGCGCCTGCTCGTCGCGGCCGGCATGAACGTCGCCCGGCTCAATTTTTCCCACGGAACGCACGCGGAGCACAAAAAGCGGCTCGACACGCTGCGGCAGGTCGCGGCCGAGGCCGGCAAGAGTGTCGCCGTGTTGCAGGACCTGAGCGGGCCGAAGATTCGCATCGGGAAAGTAAAGCAGGGAACGACGCTCGAACCCGACGCGCGGCTCGTCCTGACAAGCGCGGCCGTGCCCGAAGGCGACGAAAAAACGGTTTGCCTGCCCGTGCCCGAACTGATCGCCGCGTGCGGACCGGGCAGCCGGCTGCTCCTGGACGACGGCCTGCTGGAATTGGTCGTGATGGACAAAACGGCCACCGAACTCGTGACGCGCGTGGTTACGGGTGGGCCGCTCGGCTCCCAAAAAGGAATTTGCGCGCCCAGCGTCAGCCTTTCCATCGAGGCCGTGACCGACAAGGACGAGGCCGACGTGCGCTTCGGCCTAGACGCGGGCGTGGACTACGTCGCCCTTTCCTTCGTTCGGAGCGCGGACGACGTGCTGCGGCTGCGCGGCATCATGCAGGCGCACGGGCGGCAGGTCCCGATCATCGTCAAGATCGAAAAGGCCGAGGCGGTCGCCAACCTGGACGCGATCCTCGAAGTCGCCGACGCCGCGATGGTGGCGCGCGGCGATCTGGGCATCGAGATGCCCATCGAGGAAGTGCCGCTTGTTCAGAAAAAGGTCATCCACGCCTGCAACCGGTTGGGGAAAACGGTCATCACGGCCACGCAGATGCTCGACTCGATGATCCGCAACCCGCGCCCGACGCGAGCTGAAGTGACCGACATCGCCAACGCCGTTTTCGATGGAACCGACGCCCTGATGCTGTCGGGCGAAACCGCCGTGGGCGCGTATCCGGTCGCGGCCGTCGAAACGATGGCCCGCATCGCCGACACGGCCGAGGAGAGCGAGGACTACGCCCGCATTTTGCACGAAAAGCAGGCGCAGCACGGAACCGAAAGCGTGACCGACGCGATCAGCGAGGCGGTCGCCACCATCGCGCAGGACACCGGCGCAAAGGCGATCTTGTGCGCGACCACGAGCGGCAACACGGCCCGCAACGTGAGCAAGTTTCGCCCGCGCGTGCCCATCTTCGCCACGACCACGAGCGAGGAAACCTTCCGGCAAATGGCGCTTTTATGGGGCGTGCTGCCCGCGCTCGCGCCCATGCCGGAAAATACCGACGCCCTGATCGCCCAAACCATTCAAGCGGCCCAGGAGCGCGGACTGGTCCAGACCGGCGACCGCGTGGTCATCACGGCCGGAACGCCGCTGGGCGTGCCGGGCAGCACGAATCTTATCAAGGTACACACCATCGGCGACGCCCTCCAGCCGCCCGCAACGGAACCGTAATCATCATGCCTTCTTCTTTGGACGAACCGAACGCCGCGCCCGCTCCCCGGCCCAAACCCGCGTTGCGGCGACGGCGGCAGCGGTCCCGGCGGCGGCGATTGAGCAGCTACCCGCTTCAACTGCTCGGCGCGGCCACCCTGGTTGCCGTGACCCTTTTCGTGGCCGTGGTCGTGATCGAAAAGGCCGCACACCCGTACTGGCTGGGCCACAAGGTCGGGCAGGAAGTGGCGGCCCTTCAATCCAAATTGCGCGCGCAACAGAAGCGCAACGCATCTCTGCGTCAAGAGGTCCGCTACCTGAAAAGCGACGAGGGGGCCGAGGTCGTCGCCCGGCAGGCCGGCTACCGCCGTCCGGGCGAGCAGGTGCTTTTGCTGACAAACGATTCGGCGCAGGCGCAACAGCAGCCATGACGCCGGACGGCAAAACGATTCCGCTGCTGCTGCTGGGCCTGCTGGCAGGCGTTCTGGGCGGCATGTTCGGCATCGGGGGCGGCCTGGTGATGGTGCCCGGCATGGTGCTGCTGCTGGGCTTTGGGGACAAAAAAGCCGTCGGAACGTCGCTCGCCACGATTCTGCTCCCGGTCGGCATTCTGGGCGTGATCGAGCACTGGCGCGCGGGCAACATTGACGTGCGCGTCGCGGCTTTGTTGGGAGCCGGCTTCGTTCTCGGCTCGTTTGCGGGAGCCGCGTTCGTCAACCAGCCTTTCATCAACAAGAATACGTTCAAGGCGATGTACGCCGTGTTTTTGCTGCTCGTCGCCGCCAAGTACTTGTGGGACGTGTTCGGAGCGGCGAAAAAGTAGCATGGACATTGTCACGGCGGTTTCACAACTTTGCAGCGCGTTCGGGCTGGGCAGCGCGGCGGGCCTGAACGCCTACATTCCCCTGCTCGCGGTCGGGCTGCTGTCGCGGCTGGGCTACGCGCACCTGGGCGAACCGTACGCGCTCCTGGCGAGCACGCCGGTTCTCGTGATCCTCGCCCTCCTGGGGTTGGTGGACTTCGTGGGCGACAAGGTGCCGGCCGTGGACCACGTTCTGCACGCCGTGGGCGGGATCGTCAGTCCCGTCGCGGGCGCGGTCGTGTTCGCCAGCCAGAACAGCGTGCTCAACCACGTTCACCCGGCCGTCGCGCTCGCGGCGGGCTTTGTCGTGGCTGGCGGGCTGCACGCGACGCGGGCGGCCGTGCGCCCGGCCGCCACCACCTTCACGGCCGGCCTGGGCAACCCGGTTGTTTCCGCTATCGAGGATGCCGTTTCGCTCACGCTGACAATTCTCGCCTTTGTCGCGCCCCTGGTCGCCTTTGTGTTGATGCTCGCGCTCGTGTTCGGGGTCGTAAAAGCGTGGCGGCGCGTGCGCGCGTGGCGGCAAAATCGCAAACCGATCCAGGAGGCGTGAGCAACGGTGGCGACGATTTGGAAGAAAGAAACGGCGGGCCGGTCAGCAGCGATTTTCGCTCCGCTGGCCGTTTTGCTGTTTTTGTTGGCGGGCTGCGGCGGCGCGACGAATCATTCGGTGGACACGGGTACGGACGGCGATTTGTACGCCGTGCGCCTGCGGCCCGCGCCGGGAACGGTCGGCGTCTCGACGCGGGCGAGTTTTGAACTTTCCTGGACGGCCGACGACCCGCCGCCCGCCAAGTTTGACGTGGAACTCGTTCGCTACCGCGAAGGCGACGATGAAACAAGCGGTTCGTCGGACGCCGAGTACTCCAAACTGACGCGCCGGGGCGACAGTTTCGTCTGGGACCTCGACGTTGCGGACGCTTCGGGAACCGACACGGACCTGGAAGTGGGCGGCGTGTATTTCGTGCGACTGCAGTCGGGCGCGGACGAGATCGAGGTCGTTTACGTCGTCGCCACGGACCGCTCTCGCGCCGCCGCACCCGCGCCGCCCGGCGGCACCCCCAACGAGCCGGGCGCGGTCCGCCGCCACGTAGTCACCGTGCGCTGACGAGTTTCCTAATGCCGGAAGTGACGCACGCCGGTCAGCACGAGAGCGATGCCGTATTTGTCGCACACGGCGATGGTTTCCGCGTCCTTGACCGAGCCGCCGGGCTGAATGATCGCCGTCACGCCCGCCTCGGCCGCCGCCTCCGGGCCGTCCGGGAACGGGAAAAAGGCGTCGGAGGAGAGCGCGGCCCCCTTTGCGTGTTCGCCGGCCTGCTCCACGGCCAGGCGTACGCTGCGCACGCGGTTCATCTGCCCCGCCCCCACCCCGCGCAGCGCCCGGTCTTTGGAGATAACGATGGCGTTTGACTTGACGTGCTTGACGACGCGCCACGCGAACAGCAACTCGTCTACTTCTTCAGGCGTCGGCAGCCGCTTCGATACGACGGCCAGGTCGTTTGGCGTCACCGAGCGCGCGTCACGGTCCTGAACGAGCAGGCCGCCGACAACGCGCTTGAAGTCGTAGCCGGCATTTCCGGGGCCGCTGCTGAGGTCGCCGACTTCTAACAGGCGCAGGTTCGCGCCCCATTTCTTTTTCTCGGTCAGGATGGATAAAACGCCGTCCTCGTAGCCGGGCGCGACGATGGCCTCGAAGAACGTGTTCGGTCCGGTGATACGCTCGGCCGTGGCGATGTCTACCAAGCGGTTGACGGCCAGGATGCCGCCGAACGCGCTGATCGTGTCCGCTTCGCGCGCGCGAGCAAAGGCATCGGCAAGGCTATCGGCCTGCGCGCAGCCGCACGGGTTCGTGTGCTTGATGATGGCGGCGGCGGGTGCGTCCTCGAACTCCTTGACCAGTTCGAGGGCAGCGTTCAAATCGAACAGATTGTTGAAAGAAACTTCCTTGCCGCTGTGGTCCGCCCTTTTCGCGTTCCCGATGCACGGCTCGGCCACGCTCGGTTCGCGGTAAAAGGCCGCCGTCTGGTGCGGGTTTTCGCCGTAACGCAGCGTCTGCGCGCGCTCAAAGGAAAGGCGAAGCGTGGCCGGGAACGGCGTTTCCTTGTCCGCTTCGCTCCCGTATTCGCGCTCTAAATAGGTTGCGATGGCAGCGTCGTAGGCGGCGGTGTGCGCGAAGGCTTTGGCGGCGAGACGCTGGCGGGTCGAAAGCGACACGCCGCCCCCGGTCGCCTTTATCTCCTCCAAAACCGTCGCGTAGTCGGCCGGGTCCACCACGATGGCGACGCCGCCATGATTCTTGGCCGCCGAACGCACCATCGCCGGCCCGCCGATGTCAATGTTCTCGATGGCGTCGGCCAGGGTCACGCCGGGTTTGGCGACAGTCTGCTGAAACGGGTACAGGTTGACGCAAACGAGGTCAATCGGCGTGATGGCGTGGGCCGCGATGGTTTGGAGGTGTTCCGGCTTGCCGCGGTCCGCCAGAATGCCGCCGTGAACGTTGGGGTGGAGCGTCTTGACGCGGCCCTCCATCATTTCGGGAAACCCGGTCACATCGGAAACGGCAACGACCGGCACGCCGGCTTCGCTCAGCGCGCGCGCGGTCCCGCCGGTCGAAACGATCTCGATGCCCAACGCGGCGAGGGCGCGGGCGAACGACGCCAGCCCGGTTTTGTCGCTCACGCTGACCAGCGCGCGCTTGACGGCGATGTGTTCCATGTTTGGTTCGGCTCCTGAAGGTGTTGGATGTGGGAGGCCGCCAAAACGCGAAAAGTCCGCGCGGGGCGACGCTCCACGAAAAAGATTCGTGCGGTGCCCAGGCGGACGGCAAAGGTTCCCCGGCCCTGTCAGGTAAGTGCGCGCTTCCTCGGGGTGGCTCCCCGTTCGCCAGTCGCGCGCGCGGCCGTTCGGTTGTCGCCCCGAAGTATAGCCCGGCTCGCGCCGCGCCGCAAGAAAACACGAACGGGGCTGCGTGATACAATTCGCGCGATGTCCCCCACCCCTTCGTTCGCGGACCCTCAAACCACGCTGCGCCGCGTGCTGCTCGTCAAACTCAGTTCCATTGGCGACATCGTTCACGCCCTACCGCTCGCCGACGCGCTGCGCGACGCGCTCCCCGACGCGCACTTTGCCTGGGCCGTGCGCAAAAAATTCGCTGACCTGCTCGAAGGCAACCCGAACCTGGACGCCGTTCACACGCTCGATGCCAAAGGCGTTCGCGCCGCCGCGCGCTTCGGGCGTCGGCTGCAACGCGAAAACTTCGACGTGACGCTGGACGCGCAGGGACTGCTTTTTTCCGGCCTCGTCACCCGGCTGTCGGGCGCGAAACGGCGCGTCGGGCTGGACCGCAACCGCGAAGGCAACGCGCTTTTTTTGACGCACGCCGTCGTGCCCGGCCGCCAGCGCGCCCACATCGTCGAAATTTTGCGCGGCTTCGTGCCCGCGCTCGGCCTGCCCGCCCCCGGCCCCGTGAAGCGGCAAACCTACCTGGCGGAGGGCGAAGCGGGCAAAGCCGGTGCACTGCTCGCGGAAGCCGGCGCAGCGCACGACAAACCTATCGTCGGCTTCATCGTCGGCGCGTCCACGCCGGACAAAACATGGCCGCGCGAACGCTGGGTGGAATTGTGCCGCCGCGTTTCGGGTAACGGCGCGCGCCCCGTTCTGCTGGGCGGGCCGGGCGAGTCCGCGCTCGCCGAAACAATTTTGCAGGAAGCCGGCGGCGCGGCCATCACGGGAAACCTCGCGGGCAAAACGCCACTGCGCGTCCTCGCCAGCACTTTGGCGCGCTGCGCCGTGGTCGTGGGCGGCGACAGCGGCCCGACCCACCTTGCCGTGGCCGTCGGCGCACCCGTGGTCGGTTTGTACGGCGTGACGGACCCGGCCCGCACCGGCCCCGCCTGGGGACCCGCCCCGGCCATAGTCCTCGATTACGCCGAAGCCGACGCCCCCGCCGCGCAGCGACGCCCCCGTCACGCCACCCTGCCCGACGCCCTGGCCCGCATCCCTGCCCAAGCCGTCGCCCAAGCCGTCGAAACGCTGCTCCGGAAAGATTTTTAGCCGCGGATGAACGCGTTCATCCGCGGCTAAATTTTCTTCTTCGCCGCGCGCTCCAAGACGGCCTCAATTTTGGGCACCTGGCTTTCGAGGGTGAAGCGCGCACGTACGGTATCGCGCGCGCGCGCCCCCAACGCGCGCCGTTCGTCGGGCGGCATTTGGAGCGCGCGGACGAGGGCGGCGGCGAGCGCGGCCGGGTCGCCGGGCGGCACGAGCAGGCCGGTCACGTTGTTTTCGACGCATTCCGGCACGCCGCCCTGACGCGTGGCGACGACCGGCAGGCCCGCCGCCATCGCTTCCAGAAGGGACACGGGAAACATTTCCGACCAGGACGCGAGTGCGTACACGTCGAGGGCGGCCATGATCTCGCGCACGTCCTGCCGGTAGCCCGCCCAGCACAGGCGCGGCGCGACACTCAAACGTTCGGCCTCGGCTTGCGATTTTTCAAAGTAGCCCGAACTTCCCTTCGGCGGCCCGACGATCACGGCCCGCGCGTTCGGCACGGCGGCGAGAATGGCGGGCAGGGCGCGCACCAAAATCATCTGCCCCTTGCGCGGGACCACGTCCCCGATCAGGCCGATCAGCAGGTCGTTGGGGTGGTCCACGCCGAGCGAGGCGCGGGTCGCCGCCCGCACGGCGGCGGGCACGCCGCCCGCGAACCGATCCACGTTCACGAAGCCATGAACGGTTTCGATCTTGCCTGCGGGAACCAGGTTGTGTGCGCGGTGCCAGCGGCGCGTCGCGTTTGACACCGAGATGATTTTGTCGTTGAACACCCACTGCGCCTGCACGCGCTGGGCGTGCGCGGTAGCGACCACGGGGATGCCGGAAAAACGCCGCAAAAACACGCCGAAGTGGTGCGCCCGCGTCATGTGCGTGTGGATCACGTCAATCTTCAGGTCGTTTTTGGCGATGCGGGCGACGCGGCGCAGTTCCGCCAGGGGCCAGCGGTCCAGGTCCGATTCGAGAACGCGGATCGGCTCGCCGGGCGTGATTTGCTGCTTGATCCACGCACCCGGACGGCACACCAGCGTCACGTCATGGCCTCGCGCGGCAAGCGCGCGGCACAGTGCCAGGCAGTGGATGATGGCGCCGTTCACGTCATGGGCGCTGACGATTTCGAGGACGTTCATGCGGCGCGGGGATTGTATCACGCCGATTTGGGGCCGCGACCGTTCTTGCCCGGTTTCCGCCCGCCGCGATATACTGGCGCGGAAACCCCTTTGTCTCAGGCCGCGCCCCACTTCGCCCCCGCCGCTCCTTCGGCTCCCGCTCCAGCCCTGCCGCACCGGCCCGCGTCGCGTACCCAACACTGGCAGCGATTCGTGCTGCGCGCCCTGACGGGCATGACCGAACGAGTACAAAAAATGGACCGGCCGCGCGCGCTGCGGCTGGGCGCGAACCTGGGGCGCGTCGCTTTTCACGTCGCCCGCCGGCCCCGTTTTTGCGCCGACCGAAACCTGCGCCTCGTTCACGGCCACACGATGAGCCGGCGCGACCGCGATGCCTTCGTGCGGCAGGTCTTCGAGGAGTTCGGCAAGACCACAATTGATTTTCTGCGCGGCCCGATTCTGAACGACGACGATTTGGATCGCCTCGTCCCGCGCGTCGAGGGCTTCGAGCAGTTCGAGCAGGTCCGGGCAACCGGCAAGGGCATCGTGCTGATGACCGCGCACCTGGGCAACTGGGAACTCTTCGGCCGCTGGGCGGTCGCGCACGGCGTCCCGATGACCGTTGTGGCCCGCGACCCGGAGGACGAAGCCTTCGGCACGTACGTGCGCCAGATGCGCGAAAACGCTGGCCTGGGCGTGTTGTCGCGCGGGTCGTCGGCTCGCGATCTGCTCAAGGTCCTGAAAAAAGGCGAGGTGATCGGCTTGCTGCCCGACCAGAACCGGGGCGACGTGTTCGTGCCGTTTTTCGGCGTGCCGTGTGGAACGGTGAACGGGCCGGCCGTGCTCGCCCTACACACCGGCGCGGCCCTCATGTCGGCCTACTGCGTGCGCGAACCCGACGACACCTACCGCATCATTTGCCTGCCCCCGCAGGAAGTCGTCTCCACCGGGGACGCGCTGGCCGATCAGGCGCGCATCATGACGGAGGCGAACGCGGTTTTGGAAGGCGTCGTGAAACGCTATCCGGCCCAGTGGCTGTGGCTGCACGACCGCTGGAAAGGCACGTTCCAGGAGCAGAACCGGCACCGCCTGCCGCCCGGCTACGATTACGACTATCTGGCGCGGCGCAGGAACGGCGAAGCGTGACGGCGATGGAACGTTTTGCCGACCAGCCGCTCGGATCGTCGCCCCACATCAGCGTGTTCGGGTCCGACAAGGTGGGCAACTTCGTCGTCACCACGCCCCTGCTGCGCGGTCTCAAGGAAAAGTATCCAAACTGCGCGCTCGACTTTTTCGGCGGCGAAACGACCGCCGATCTGGAAGCCGCCTGCCCGTACATTGACGCTCGCTTTTCGCTTTACGGCGCGCGCGAGGACTATCTGGGCGACCTCCATGCCTTCGTTGCCGGGCGGCGGAGCGCGGCCGGCCCGTACGATCTCGCCATCAACTGCGACGAGTTCAGCGTGCTCAACCAGGTGCTCGTCGCAACGGTCGCGCCCCGCTACCTGGTCGGAGCCGCCCTCGGACCCGACCTACGCGCCCCGGTCCCGTCCGGCGACGACGCCCGCGCCCGCCTTTTGCGCGACGCGGATTGGAACGGGGCCGACACGGTTGCGCGCTATGACGGCCTGCTCCAAACGAACTACCTCGCCGAAATCTTTTGCCGCATCGCCTACGTGGACACGGACTTCACCCGCGTCGAGATCGCCAGCGAGCCGCCCCCGTTTCCCGTTCCCGACGTGCTGCTCCATGTGAGCGCGACCCGCAGCGCCAAGCAATGGCTGCCCAAATACTGGCGAACCGTGGTGGATTGGTGCGCGACCAAAAACCTCAGCGTCGGGCTGGTCGGCAACAAGCCGAGCGTCGAGCGGGCGCGCTACCATGCGGGCGGCTGGGAAGACGAACTGCTGCAAGCCACCGCCTTGCTCGATTTGCGGGGCGAAACGCGGCTGACGCAACTTGCGGGAGCGTTCGCGCGCGCGCGCGCCGCGATCGTCGTGGACGCCGGCCCGATGCATGTCGCGTGCGCGGTCGGCTGCCCGACCGTGTGTATTTTTGGCAACGACGCCGACGGCGACGGCGCAAGCCCGGTCCGGTTGTGGGCGCCGCGCAGCCCCAACGCCCTGATTTTGCAAACGCCGACCAAGTGCCGCGTGTGCATCGAGCACGGCTTCAAGAACGAGGCGTGCCTGGTTCCCGGCCACCCCTGCCTGCGCGACCTGACGCCCTCCTCAGCCCTCGCCGCCCTCGACCGCGCGCTCGCAATGCCGCGGCCCGGCAATTTCTAAAAAATGCCTTTGCGCCAAACACCCACCCTGCCGCGCCGCGTGTGCGTCGCCCGGTTCGGGGCCATCGGCGATTTGCTGATGACCACGCCCACCCTGCGCGCGCTTTCCCGGCTCGCGCCCGGCGTCGAGATGGACTACATCGTCGGCAGCGGCATGAAGGACGTACTGTCCGGCCTGCCGTATCTGCGGCGCGTGATCGAGTTCGATAAAAGAATCAACGGCCGCCCGGCCGGGATGCTGGCCTACATCGCCGGCCTGCGCCGCGAACGTTACGACCTTTTCCTGAACCTTCAGCGCAGTGTCAAGACCGTGCTGCTCGCGGTCGGGTCGGGCGCGCCGCGCGTGCTGACCTATCACCGAAGGCGCGCGCCGCTGCCCGACGGCCGCTTGCAGCACACAGTAGATAACTTCCTCGACACGCTCCAGCCGCTGGGCGTGGACCCGGCCCACTCGGACCGCCACCTCGACTTTTTCATCCCTGGCGCGGCCCGCGAACGGGTACACGCGCTGCTCGGCGAGGCCGGCGTCGGGCCGCGCGAGCCGCTCGTCGTGCTCAATCCGGGCGTGTCCGACCTGGTGCGCCGCTGGCCCATCACGCACGTCGCCGCGTTTTTCGACGAAATGGCCGCGCGCCGCCCCGACATTCGCCTCGCGCTTTGCGGCGCACCCGGCGACGTGGAAACCGCGCGCGCCATCCTCGCCCAAACGAACACGGCCATGGTCACGAACCTGGCCGGGCGCACGTCGTTCAAGGAAACGGGCGCCCTCCTCGCCCGCGCCAACGTGTTCGTGACCGGCGACACCGGCCCGATGCATCTTGCCGCCGCCATCGGAACGCCGCTCGTCGCCCTGTTCGGCCCGACCGACCCGCACCGCACCGGCCCGATGTCCCCGCCCGGGCGCGCGCTCGTTCTGGTTCAAAACGAAAACCTGCCGTGCGTACCCTGCCGCAGCCATGAGTGCGCGCGCGGCGACAACGCCTGCATGGTGCGGCAGACGCCCGCTCAGGTGATCGCCGCCGTCGAGCGGCATCTGCAAACGGCGGAAGGGGCGGCGGCGTGATTTTCACGCGGGCCGACGACTTCGCCGCCCACGCCGACGCCCTGCGGCAAGCGGGTCGAACGCGCATCGTGTTCACCAACGGCGTATTCGACCTTCTGCACGTCGGCCATGTCCGCTACCTTCAGGCCGCCCGCGCGCTCGGCGACGCCTTGCTCGTGGGCGTGAACTCCGACGACTCCGTGCGGCGGCTGAAAGGGCCGACGCGCCCGATCAACCCAGACGACGAGCGATCCGAAGTCATCGCCGCGCTCGCCTGCGTGGACGGCGTATGTCTTTTCGGCGAAGACCGCCCGGACGCGCTCCTCCAGGCCGTTCGCCCGTCCGTCCACGCCAAGGGCGGCGATTATAAAAACGTGGACGCGCTGCCGGAAGCCCCGCTCGTGCGCGCGCTGGGCGGCGAGGTGGTGATTTTGCCGCTCGTGCCCGGCCGCTCGACCACGCGCCTGTTGGAGCGTTTGGGGAGCGAAAAGTGAGCGCCGAACGCCCCCTGCGCATCCTGATGGTCGGCAGCGGCAGTTCGCCGATCCCGCCGCCGGGCTGGGGCGCGGTCGCCCTGCTGATCGGTCAAACGCGCGATTACCTCGTGCGGACCGGCCACACCTGCGACATCCTGAACAAAAAGCACTGGCGCATCGCAAACGCCCTGCGCGCCCGGCCGTGGACCTACGATTTCGTCCACCTTCAGGCCGAGCGGCGCGCGAAATTCTGGGTTGCCGCGTCACGCGTGTTAAAATTCAAACTCGCCATCACGACCTACGGCTCCTACGCCGCCTTCCCCGACCGCTGGAAACCGCGCTACCGCCGTATTTTTAACAGCACGTGCGGCGCACCATACCTCATCGCCCTGTCGAACGAGATCGCCGAAACCGCGCGCCGCGAGGGCTTCAAGAACCGTCTCTTCGTCGTTCCGAGCGCAGTTGAGTGCGGCGAGTTCGCGTTTCGGCCCCACGCGACAAAGCAAGCCTGCGTGCTCGGCCGCGTCGAGGAGCGCAAAAAGCAGGCCTACCTCGCGCGCGTGCTGGACGGCCGGCCCGTTGAACTGGACCTGATCGGGCCGTACAAAAACGGCGACGTGACCGCCATCGAAAGATCGTCCAACGTTCACCTGATCGGGCCGTGGAAGCGCGCCGAGGTGCAGCGGAACCTGACCGACTACGCCGCGTCCGTTCTGCTTTCCGACGGCGAGGCGCACCCGCTCGCCGTCATGGAAAGCATGGCGGCCGGTTTGTCGGTTGTGGTCAGCCCCGAAGCCTCGCACAACCTGGACCTGGCCCGCCCGTTCGTCCATATCGTCAACCGCGACGACGACGCGGCCATTGCAAACGCGGTCGAAACCGCCGCGCGCGACAACCACCAGTATCGAAACGACGCTCGGCGCTACTGCGAAACGAACTTCGATTGGAGCGTGGTCGGCCCGAAGTACGTGCGGGCCGCGCGCGAAATCGCGGCTGATCCAACGGGTAGCAAACGATGAGCCAGCGCGCCGTCGCCATCATTCCCGCCCGGCTCGCGGCCACGCGCCTGCCCGACAAACCGCTTGCCGACATTGCCGGCAAGCCGATGGTGCAGCACGTTTACGAGCGGGCGGCGCGGGCAATGCGCATCGCCGACGTTCTCGTCGCCACGCCGGACGCGGCCATCGCGGATGCCGTGCGCGCGTTCGGCGGGCGCGTCGCCCTCACCGCACCCGACCACCCGACGGGCACGGACCGCGTCGCCGAGGCCGCCCGCGCGCTGCCCGCGGACGTTTTTATCGTCGTCAACGTGCAGGGCGACGAGCCGCTGCTCGACCCGCAAACCGTGGACGCCGTGGCCGGCGCGCTGCTCGACGACGCGTCCGTCGTCATGGCCTCGGTGATGTGCCCGCTGCCGCCCGGCCGCGAAAACGACCCCAACGTCGTCAAGGTCGTGTGCGACCAAACCGGCTTCGCGCTGTACTTTTCGCGCTCGCCGCTTCCCTATCGCCGAAACCCGGACGCGCCGTACGCCCCCCGGCAGCACGTCGGTTTGTACGCGTACCGGCGCGACTTTTTGGAAACGCTGACCCGCCTCGCGCCCACGCCGCTCGAACAGGCCGAATCGCTCGAACAACTGCGCGTGCTCGAACACGGCTACCGGATTCGGATGGTGGAAACTGACCGCGCGCCCGAATCCGTGGACACGCCCGAAGACCTGGAGCGCGTGCGCGCCCATCTACTGCCCGGCGGCTGAAGCCGCGGGCTACAAAAACACAAAGCCTCCCGCGGAGGCTGCCGACCCGATCTACCGAACAGCCCTTCCCAGTCTCCGCAGGAGACTTCGTGCCTTTGTAGCCTGCGGCTTCAGCCGCCGGGCGGGAAACGTAACATGAACCCCAACACCCGAACCGTGGAAATTCGCCCCGGCGTGACCGTCGGCGGCGGTCGGCCGTTCGCTCTCATCGCCGGCCCGTGCGTGATCGAAAGCCTCGATCTGTGCCGTGAGGTCGCCTCGCGCGCGAAGGCGGCCTGCGACGCGCTCGGCATCGCCTACGTCTTCAAGGCCAGTTTCGACAAGGCGAACCGCACGTCGGGCGGCAGTTTTCGCGGCGATGGGCTGGCGCGCGGGCTGGAAATCCTGGCCCAAATCGGCCGCGAATTCGACGTGCCGACGCTGACCGACGTTCACCTGCCCGATCAATGCGCGCCCGCCGCCGAGGCCGTTGACGTGCTTCAAATTCCGGCCTTTTTGTCGCGCCAAACCGACCTGCTCATCGCGGCGGGCGAAACGGGCAAAACCGTTAACGTCAAAAAAGGCCAGTTCCTCGCGCCGTGGGACATGACCAACGTCGTGCGCAAGATCACGGACACGGGAAACGAGCGCGTTCTTGTCACCGAGCGCGGCGTGTCGTTCGGCTACAACAAACTCGTGGTGGACTTCCGCGCCCTGCCCCAAATGGCGGCGGGCACCGGCTGCCCGGTCGTGTTCGACGGCACGCACGCGGTCCAGGAGCCGGGCGGGGAAGGAACGGCGTCGGGGGGGCAGCGTGAGTTCATCCCCGCGCTCGCCCGCGCGGCCGTCGCCGTCGGCGTGGACGCACTTTTCCTGGAAACGCACCCCGACCCGCCGCGCGCGCTGTCCGACGCGGCCACCATGCTCGCCCTCGACGACCTGCCCGCCCTTCTGGCAACCCTCAAGGCCATCGAAACGGCGGCCGGGGCCGATTACGGGTCCTGAAGAACGTAAACGCGCACCGCCCGCTTCACGCCCCACGCGCGCATCTGGCGCGCGCTTTGCATCCGCAGGTCAACCCGGTGCCCCTGGATGCGCCCGCCGGTGTCGTCCGCGACCGCATGGCCGTAGCCGGGAATCCACAGCCGGGAACCGAGCGGGATCAGGTCGGGGTCCACGGCCATTCCGTGCGCGCCCCGGCCGTCGCGCTGCGTTTTGGTGAAGCGCCCACCTTCCATGCGCGTGTTGATCGGCGTGTAGGCGGTCGCCGTCATGCGGAAATACCGCTTGAACTGACCCTTCAACGGCCGCGCGCGAACGTGCGTGTCCCAGCGGCGTGCCGCCGTTCGCCGGGCGCGGAAGGTTTTTGCGTGGCGCGGCGGGCGAGCGCGACCGGCGGGCGCAATCGCGGAGGCAGGGCGTAAATCGCTCCCCAGAGTCGCGGCGACGGCCCGAACGGCAGCGGGCGCGGTCACGCGCACCAGAACGGCCTCGCCACGCGAAAACGCGGCGGCGGGCACGCCTCGGCCGCTTCCTGTAACCAGCGCACCGGCAGCAAGCCCCATCACGAAGGCAGCCGAAAGCGCGTGCCACCCGCCCCGGCGGCGGCGATTTCTTCGACGATACGCCACGGCGCGGCGAACGATCCGCCGCGCCGCGCCGCCGGTTGTGTGCAACAGTTCCATAAGCCCGTTTGAGATACCCGCCCCGCCCCAGCAAGAAACGAGGCGGGGCTTACCCGTTGTCGCCGCTCGGCGGCGCGGATGCGAGCGCGTTGATTTGTTTGAGCAGTTCGGTGGCGAGCAGCGAGGCAGCGGGGTTTTTGGCGAACAGGTCCGGGTGAAGCGCGCGCGCCAGTTGACGGCGCGCGGCAATCAGGGCCGCGCGCGGCAGCCGGGCGGCGGCGGCCGACAGGTTAGCGTCCGGCCGCCCGGCCGCACCCCCGACCGGGCCGTTCGCGCCGGGGGCGTGGGCGCCGGGGCGCCGCCCGCCGCCCACGCGCGCGCCGGCCGCGAAGCCTTCGGCGTACGACTGCTTGGCGATTCGGTCCGCCTGATCGCCGGGCAACCCTTCGCGGCGGCGGGCGCGCTCGGCCTCGCCGGCCCGGTTTTCGGCCGTGTACAACAGTTCCTGGGTTTCGCGCAGGGTTTTTTCCGTGGCGCGCAGACTGCGGCGGGCCGTGCGCAAATCGCGCGCCAGGGTTTGAACGCGGGCTTCAAGATCGCGGTGAACGCGGCTGTTCACGGGGCGCTGTGCCGGGCCGTCGCCCTGCGTGCCTACCAGGTCGCGCAAACCGGCGTCGCGGTACAGCGTGGCGCGTGAAATCCCCGCCCGCTCGGCCAGGTCGCCCATCGAAAACGGCACGCGAGCGGACGTGAGTTCGGCGAGCGCCTTTTCGACGCGCGCGCGGCGCTCGCCCGCGTCGGCCGGGCGGCGTCCCCGGCGGCGTTCCGTGGGCGAGTTTTCAAGATCGTTTGACTTCGGAATGTTCACGGCTTTATTTTATCCCCGTCCCGGCCGCGCGTATCTTAAACCCAGCCTGACCCGTCCTTTGAAGCGGAACGAACGAACAGGAGAGCGAAGATGACTTGGCGACGAAACGACGACCGGGCGACGATTGCGGCGGTTTGCGCCCTCATCGTGGCTGTTATAGCGGCCGGCGGCGCGGCGGCGATGCGGGCGGCAAAACAACAGAACGGGCCGGGCGGCGGCCTGACGCGGGCCGTTCTGACCGACAAGGAAGCGTTTTTGCTCGGCCCGCCCGAACTGATCGCGGGCAGCGAGGCCGGCAAGATATTCCCCTCGCCAGACGGGCGCTACGTGCTCGTGTCGCGCACGCGAGCGCAGGACGGCCTGCCCGTGCGCATCACGGCCGCCGACCTCGCGCAGGATACGCCGCCGGCTTCGCCGCCCGAAACCAGCGTGATTTTGTGGGACAGCCAGACGCGCAAAGCAAGCGTCGTTTGGAAAGCGGGCGGCGGCGCGCTCGCCGGACAGTTTACGATGGGCGTGCTCCCACAAGCCGCCTGGCTGCCCGGCACCACAAACGTTTTGCTGACGGTGGGCACGATGCGCGGAACAGCCGGAACGAGTGAACCGGCCGCGGAACGTGCCAGCCTGTTGCTTTTCTCGGCCGCCACCGGCGCGACGCGAACCTTGCTGACGATGAACAGCAATCCAAGCAGCCGGGAAGCCGAGCCGGAAGGTTTCTACTTTCAAGTGTCCCGTACGCAGCCCGTCGCCGCCGTCATGGGAGCCAGAACGGGCGATGATGGCGCCGCGATTCCGACGGTGCGCGCGTTGCGGCGAAACGGTACGCTCGGCCCGGTCGTGCGTGTACCCGAACGTACTTTTTTAAACGGTTTTTCACGCGACGGCACGCAGATTTACTTTGCTACCTTCGGCGCGTACGACAAAGAAACCAAAAAACGCAACCCGACGACCTATTCGGCCTTGAGCGTGAACGGCACGAGCGGCACACTCACGCCGCTCGACAAGCAGCCGCAGGTCGTCGCCGTGCAGGGTGATGAAAGTGAGGAAGCCGTTCCCGCTCCGGGTGCGGGTGAGGACGCTCCGCCCATTCGCCTCGTCGCCGCCCCGGCCACCCTGACGCGCGCGCAAAGCCGCCAAAACGTGCGCCCCGTGTGGCTGGAACGCGCCGACGAACCGGCCGCGACGCCGCCCGTTCCCGCCGCCGTGACGAACAAGCCCGCGCCGGCAAAAACAACGCCCGCTCTGCTGCTCGCCGCCGCTGATTTGGAACCGCCGCGCGCGCTCGTCACGGCCGACTGCGACGACGCGCCGCTGACGACGGGACAAACCTTTCAACAGACGCGCTCCCGCTGGCCCAACGGCACGCCCGTTCTGAGCGTCAACGGCGCTCTTTTGCTGCCCGACGCCAGCGCGGTTTTGTACCGCGCGGGCGGCGTGCTGTACGCCGTGCCCATTCTGCGCATGGACAAAGCCGTTTTCCTCGAAGCGCGCCGCCGCGCCCAGCGCATCACGATCATCAGCAACGCCAAACAATTAGGATTGGGCCTGATGATGTACACCCAGGACTACGACGAGATGTATCCGTCCGGCGAGGGCATCAACGACAAGGTGAACCCGTACGTCAAAAATGAATCGCTGTTCCAGAACTTCGTGTACACCTTCGGCGGCGGCCCGATGGCAGGCATTGACCAACCCGCCACGACCATCATCGGCTACGTGACCGGGCCGGGCGGGCGGGCGAACATCTTTGCCGACGGCCACGTCAAGTGGCAGGACGAGTAAGCCGGCGAGCAAGAGCGCGCGCCGTATAATGACGATGGCGCAGGCAAGACCAACGAAAACGAGGGCGGCCCGCACGAGAGCGCGGGCCGCTTTTTTAACGCCCCGCCCCGAAAGGCGAAACACATGGCAATGACGAGAATACGGCGATGGACGTTTGGGGCCACGACGGCAATTTTGTTAATGGGGACCGGCCCGGCCCGCGCCTGGAACTCGGTCGGGCACATGGTCATCGGGACGATTGCGGAAGCCCGGCTGAACCCGGCCGCGCGCGCCAACGTTGCGCGATTGCTCAAAATCAACGCGACCGCGAAAACGCGCACCTTCGCCGAGGCCGGCTGCTGGCTGGACGACGTGCGGCAGCAGGGAGTGGGCTACTTCGACCGCTGGCACTATCACAACCGCGCCTTCAGCCCCGACAACACGCCGTTTCCCAAAGCCGCCCACGAGGACAACGTCGCCTGGGCCATCGAAACGTCCGTCAAGGCGCTGCAAAACAAGTACGCGTCCCCGGTCGAGCAGGCGCGCGCGGTGCGAATCCTGATCCACACCGTCGAGGACATCCATCAGCCGCTCCACTGCGGTTCGCGCTACACGCGCGACCGGCCCGACGGCGACCGGGGCGGCAACGAGTTCCGGCTGTCCGGCATGGGGAAAAGCAAAAACCTGCACGCTTTTTGGGACGGCGGGGCGGGCCTGTTCGCCACGCCCGTTGCGCGGCCCCTGCCCGAAACCGGCGAGCCGATCACGACCATTGCCCAAAGCATCGTCGCCGCGTACCCGCCCGGCACGCTTCCCGAACAACCGGAAATGAGCACGGAAAAGTGGCTGGACGAAGGCGCGGCCCTGCTCACCAGCGCGGTTTATCCCACCTCGGCCACGCCCGACGAGGCGTACGTCGTTCGGTCGCGCGAAACCGCCAAAAAGCGCGTCGCGCTCGCCGGGTACCGCCTCGCCGCCCTGCTCAACACGATCTGGCCCGAAGGCAGCGCGGTTCCCGCCGCCGCGCCGCCGACGCCCGCTCCGGACGACGCGCCCGCCCCGAACTAATCCGGGTCGGCCTCGATGGAAAAAAAGCGGCGGCGCAGATCGGCGTAGCGCATTCGCCGAACGTGGCCGTCGCACCAAACGGCGTTGAAACCTTCGGAATGGTTGGCCTCCCAGTGGCCCTTGTCCTCGTAGGGCAGGCCGGCCGCGCTCGCGCCTAACTGACCCGAATTGCAGCGCGGGACGGTGATGGCGTGTTCCCACGCGAGCAGCGTGCCCGATGGGTTCAGAACGGCCGCCTCCGGCTGGCCCTGCGGGGACGTTTCGCCGGGCACGAACTGCGGCGTCCACCCGTTCAGGCAGTAACGCCCGTCGGCATCTTTGCGCGACGGGCAGCGCAGCACGCCCCAATTTTTCAGATACGGTTCCAGCAAATACGGCTCACCCGGCGGCGACTGGTCCGGGTGCGGCAGCCAGAACGGGGCTTCGTAGTCGTCATTGGCGCACACGTTGGCGTAAACGTCGGAAAACGTTTTGCAGCGCGCGACCGGCACGACGTATTCGTAGTCCTGCTGGTACATCAGGGCCGCCATGCCGATTTGCCGCAAATTGCTCGCGCAGGTCGTTTGCCGCGCCTTTTCCCGCGCGGACGCGAAGGCAGGAAAAAGAATCGCCGCGAGCAGGGCGATGATGGCGATCACGACGAGCAGTTCGACGAGGGTAAAAGCGGCGGCGGCGGCGCGGCGCGTGGTCATCGGGCGTCGTCCTTCGTGGGCGCGAAAATAAGGTAAAAAGCGGGGGCGTCACGCGCGGGCGCGCTCCACCCTTCGCAGTATACAGTTCGGCTTTCACACCTCTTGGAAAAACCATGATCCTTCTTACCGGCGCGACCGGAAACAACGGCCGCGAGATCGCGCGGCTGCTCGCCGCGCGCGGCGTGCCGTTTCGGGCGATGGTGCGCGACAAAAACAAGGCCGCCGACCTTGCCGCCCTGCCCGGCGCGCAACTGGTCATCGGCGACTTCGAGAAGTTGGAAACGCTGAACGCGGCCCTTGTCGGCGTTGAAACGGCTTTCTTGCTGTCCGCGCCCGGCCCGCGCCAGGCCGAACTTCAAAGCAACTTCGTCGAGGCCGCCAAGCGCGCGAGCCGGATGCGCCACCTGATTCATTTTTCCGCGCTCGGCGCGTCGCCCCAGGCCCCCTTTCGCTTCGGGCGCATACACGGCCAGACCGAGGAGCAGATCAAGTCGTCGCGGCTGAAGTGGACGATTTTGCGGCCGGGTAACTTCATGCAAAACTGGCTCGCCTTCGCCCCGGCAATAAAGCAAACCGGCCTGATCCACGACCCGCTCGACACCGTTGTCGTGGCCTACGTGGACGTGCGCGACATCGCCCGCGTCGCCGTTGCCGTTTTGACGGACCCGGCCGCGCACGCGAACGCGTCCTACGACATTTCCGGCCCGGCCGCGCTTGCCGGCGCGCACGTCGCGAGCGCGCTGTCGGAGGCGACGGGCAAAACCATCGGCTACCAATCCATCCCGCTCGACGCCTTTGTTCAGGGCACGAAGGCGAGCGGCGTTCCCGTCTGGCAGGCCGACGGGCTGGGCGAATTGTACGCCTGGCTCGCGCAGGGAAATGGCGCGGCCGTCACAACCACGATCCGCGACGTGACCGGCAAAACGCCGGCCCGCTTCGCCGCGTGGGCGCGCGAAAATGCGGACTCCTTCACGGAAGAGAAAAAGTAACCGATGCAGATCGGCCTGATCGGACTGGGGCGCATGGGCGCGAACATCGTGCGGCGGCTGCTCAAAGGCGGCCACGAGATCGTCATCTTCAACCGGACGCAGGAAAAGATGAAGCCGCTCGCAAACGAGGGCGCCATCGCAACGTCCTCGCTCGATCAATTCGTCGCCCGGCTTGCCCCGCCGCGCGCGGCCTGGGTCATGGTCACGGCCGGCGAGCCAACGGAGATGATCCTGAACGACCTCGCGGCCCGTTTGTCGCCCGGCGACATCTTGATTGACGGCGGTAACTCGCGCTTCCAGGATGACGTGCGCCACGCCCAAACCTTCGGCGAAAAGCAAATCCGCTACTTGGACGCGGGCGTGTCGGGCGGCGTGTGGGGGCTGGAACGCGGCTACTGCCTGATGGTCGGCGGCGACGAAAACGCTTTTCGTCATCTTGAACCGGTGTTTCAAACGCTCGCGCCGGGCCGGGGCGACGTGCCGCCCGCGCCGGGCCGCGAAGAGCGCGACGGCAAAAGCACCGCATCCGACGATTATTTGTATTGCGGGCCGGCCGGGGCGGGCCACTTCGTCAAGATGATCCACAAACCGCAAATCCGAGGACGTGCTGAACTACTGCGAGCAGAACGGCATCGGGTTCATCCCCTGGTTCCCGGTCGCGGCGGGCGAACTGGCCCGGCCCGGCGGTCCGCTCGATGAGGCGGCGAAACGGCACGGCGCGACCGTGGCCCAACTCGCGCTCGCGTGGCTGCTGCACCGCTCGCCGGTGATGCTCCCGATTCCGGGCACGTCGCGCGTCGCCCACCTGGAGGAAAACGTCGCCGCCGCGTCGCTGCAACTGGGCGAGGACGAGTGGGCCACCCTCGAACGGGAAACCGGCAAGTGACGCCCCGCCGCGCGGCGCTCGCGCTGCTTCTGACCTCTGGAAGAGGTAACGCCCCAAAACGGCCGTGCCTGGTTCTGGCCGCAATGGTTCGCCACCGACGTTTGGGAGGGCGCGGGCGGCGCGTTCGCCGGCATGAACGTGGGCAAAAAGCGCGACGGAACCTACGTTCCCCTGCTCCTGAACGGCGGCGCGTCGTGGAGTGCATCGTTCACGCAGGAGCGTTTGCCCGACCTGCGCCGCCGCGCCGCCGCCGCCCCCCGCGTTCGCCATTATCGTTTCACCGTTAGAGACGAGGCGGAAGAAAAAACAAACTACGACGTTTACACGGATGGCGCGCGCCTCATCGCCCTTTTTGGAAGCGACGGCGTGAGCGCGGTTCGGGACGGGGAAGAAAACTTCGCGGTGACATTAAAACCTCCCGCCCCGCCCGCGCCACGGTGAGCAAGACCAGAGCGGAAACGGAAAAAGAACAAAGATGGCACGTATTCTCGTTACCGGGGCCAGCCGGGGGCTGGGCCTGGAGTTCATTCGGCAACTCGGCGCGCGCGGCGACATGGTTTGGGCGACCTGCCGCGACCCCCACGCGGCAACTGAGTTGAACAATCTTGCGTCGGAGCGAGTTCGCATCGTGCGGCTCGACACCGCCGACGAAGCCTCGATTGCCGCAGCGCGTGAAACGGTGGGCGCGCAGACGAGTGCGCTCGACGTGCTCATCAACAACGCAGGCGTGTCCTCGGCCAAAGCAGACCGGCTGAACGACGGTACGCTAACCTTCGACGACGGCCTGGCCGTGTTCCGCACGAATGCCTTCGGGCCGCTGCTGGTCACGCAGGCCTTCCGCGACCTGCTCCGCGCGGGCGAGAACGCGCGCGTCGTTAACGTTTCGTCCGGCTACGGTTCACTCACGCACGCCGGGGCCGGTTGGCCGTACTATTACTGCGCGAGCAAGGCCGCCCTCAACATGTTCACCCGGATCGCGGCGGGCGACCTAAAGGGCGACAACGTGAGCGTCATCGCAATGGACCCCGGCTGGGTCAAGACCGACATGGGCGGCGCGAACGCGCAACTGACCCCGGAACAAAGCATCGCCGGGATGCTCGAAGTCATTGATGGCCTGACGGGCGAGGGCAGCGGGCGTTTCCTGACCTGGCAGGGAAGCGAGGCGGCCTGGTGACGGGCAAAACGCGACAAGGAGAAGCGATATGAGCAGCGCCGAGCACCAAGACAACGCGAGCGACAAACCGCCGCGCCGGAACCGGGTAGACATCGTTGCCGACACGCACGCGGCCGAGCCAGGCGTCGGCCTGCTGCTCGCCGTCCTGGACAACACGACGCGCGAGTGGCGCGAGGAGTTAGGCGACGCCTCGGACGAGGCCGTCGTCTGGCAGCCGTTCGCGCACGGGCACAGCATCGGCGCGCTGATTTTTCACATCGCCGACGTGGAAGCGGGCTGGCTGCACGAGGTGGCGGCGGGCCGAGCGCGAACGGACGAGGAACGGCGCGCCCTGCTTTCGCAGGAAACCGACCTGGACGCCGTGCGCTGGCCCGACGCGCCCCGGCAGCCGCTTTCCTGGTACTTCGCCCGCCACGACGAGGTGCGCGCCCGAACGCGCGAACTGATCCTGCCGCTCACCGACCTGGAACAGGCCACGCCGCACCACGAGGCGGATTTCACGCTGCGCTGGCTGCTCGGCCACGTCATCGCCCACGAAGCGTATCACGGCGGGCAGGCCGTTTTGCTGTCCCTGATGCGGCAAAATCAGCAGGCTGCCGGGCACGGCGCTCGACTCTCCGAAGGCGCGTAAACTATTTTCATGGTGAACAAGGTACTCCGAGCGCTTCTGGCGATGACGCTCTTTTTGGGCGCGTTGCCGTTCGCCACGTACGCTTGGGCGCGGTTCACGGGCGGCCTGCCGAGCGAGGAGGTCTGGTGGCGGCGGCACGGCGGCAATCACGGCCCGTGGTGGGGTGGGCCGCTCGAACTCATGGTCATGCTGCCGCTCGTCGCGCTGACGTTTTTACCAGTGGTAACGGTGTTCGTCGGCCTGTGCCTGGCCTTTGTCGCGCGCAGCGCGAGGGTGTTCTTTTACAGCCTGCTGCTTGGCGGGCTTCAGTCGGGTCTTGCCTACGCCCAGTTCTCCGTGTTGTTTTGGACCGTGGATTGAACATGAACGAACTGCAAGCCATCGTGGACGCCTACAAAGATGCCCGCGCGCGGAACGAGCCAGCCATTCTGGCGACCGTCGTGGCCGTGGAAGGCTCGACGTACCGGCGGCCGGGCGCGCGGATGCTGCTTGTCGAGGGTGATGGCTGGGCGGCGGGCAGCATCAGCGGCGGCTGTTTGGAAAGCGACGTTGCCAAAAAAGCGTGGTGGCGGACGGAAAGCGGCAAGCCGGTTCTCGTCACCTACGACTCACGCTCGGCCGACGAGGACATCGCGTGGGGCTTCGGCCTGGGCTGCAACGGGGTCGTTCGCGTTCTGCTGGAACGCCTCGGACCCGAAGCCGATGGTGACCACCTCGCTTTTGTCGCCCATTGTCTGCAATGCGGCGAGCCGGGTGTTCTTTGCACGGTTTTTCAGGCCGACGGCGAGGCCGCAGCGCCCGTGGGCGCGCGGCTGCTGCTCGGCGCGAACGGCGCGGCGTCCGGTGCGCTGACAAGTGCGGGTTTCGCTGCTCCGCTCCTGGCCGACGCGCGGCGCGTCCTCGCTTCGGGCGTGTCGGAAACGCAAGTTTATCTCGCCCCCAACGGTGGCACGGCCATCGTTTTTCTCGAAGCCGTTTTGCCGCCCGTCCCGCTCGTTGTTTTCGGCGCGGGCCATGACGCCGTTCCACTCGCGCGGCTCGCCCGCGAACTGGGCTGGAATGTGACCGTCGTGGACACGCGCGCGGTTCGGCCCCACCCGGAACGCTTTCCCGGCGCGAACGCCGTCGTGGCCTGCGCGCCCGATGCCGTCGCCGCCCGCGTGCCGCTGACCGGCCGCAGCGTCGCGGTCGTGATGACGCACAACTACCACGACGACGGCGCGCTGCTTCAAACCCTACTTGCATCGCCCGCGCGCTACGTCGGCGTGCTCGGCCCGCGCCGCCGAACCGAGCGACTGCTCGCGGACCTCGCCGCCGACGGTCATGTTTTCGACGCCGAAACCGCCCTGCGCACACTGCGTGCGCCCGTCGGCCTCGACCTGGGCGCGGACAACCCGGCCGAGATCGCGCTTTCCATCGTGGCGGAAATCCAGGCGACACTCGCCGGGCGCGCGGGCGGCCCTTTAAGCGACCGGCAAGGCCCGATCCATGCCCGCCCCAACGCCGCTCAAATTGCCTTGCCGCCGGAAGCCACGGAAACACCCGCATGCGCGCTGCCGACAACGCGGTCGCTGCCGTAATCCTGGCGGCCGGCGCGTCGGCGCGCCTGGGCCGCCCCAAGCAACTGCTGACGCTGGACGGCCAAACGCTGCTGCGGCGCACGGTTGAGGCGGCCACGAAGGCAGGCTGCGCGCCCGTCCTCGTCGTGCTAGGGGCGCACGCGGAGCAGTTCTCCGGTGAGATCGTCGCGCTGGCCGGCTCGATCCAGGTCATCGTCAACGAAAAGTGGAGCAAAGGCATGGGAACGTCGCTCGCCTCAGGCGTTGCCGCGCTTGAAGGCGCCGCGCCCAACGTTCGCGCGGCCGTTGTTTTGCTGTGCGACCAGCCCCACGTTTCCGCCGAAGTCGTTCGCGCGCTCGTGGAGGCGTTCTTTGTTTCCGGCAAACCTGTTGTCGCGTCCGAGTACGGCGGCGTTCGGGGCGCACCGTGTCTGTTCGCGCGTTCGTTGTTTCCCGAACTTGCCGCCCTGAGCGGCGACATGGGCGCGCGCAAAATCATCGCCCGGCAGGCCGTCGAACACGTCGCCGTCGTGCCGTTCGCGGGCGGGCAAGAGGACGTGGACACGCCGGACGACTGGCGGCGCGTCGCGGGAAAGGGCGCGGCCGGGGAACCATGAGCAGCGCGAACATGTTGACGGGTTGGCATGTACCGAACGTACCGAACGTACCGAACGTGCCGAACGTGCCGAACGTGCCGAGGGATTGAAATCCCTCGCTCGAAAGGGCGACCGTCCTGCCGGACGGGAAAACAGGCAGACCGCTCGTCACAGGAACCGTCCGGAGGACGGACGCTTTTTGGAGCGAGGGATTTCAATCCCTCGGCACGTTCGAGGAGACATTCATGGCGGCAAAGGCTATCACGGTCGTTGGATTGAGCGGGTCGTTGTCGAAAGCGTCGAGCAGTTTGGCCGCGCTGACCCTTGCGCTGGAAGGCGCGGCCCACGCGGGCGCGCACACGATTCTGCTGGACGTGCGCGAACTCGATTTGCCGATGTACGTTCCCGGCCGAACCACCGACCTGCCCGCGTCCGTGACGCGGCTTTGCGAAACAATCGGCGCGGCGGACGGGCTTTTGTGGAGCAGCCCGCTGTATCACGGAACGATCAGCGGGGTTTTCAAGAACGCGCTCGACTGGCTGGAATTGCTTTCCTCCAACAAGTCGCCTTATCTGACCGACAAAGTCGTCGGCCTGATCAGCACGGCGGGCGGCACGCAGGGCTTGCAGGCCGTGAACACGATGGAGTTCGTCGTGCGCGCTTTGCGCGGCTGGGCCGTGCCGCTCGTGATCTCCGTGCCGCACGCGTGGGGCGCGTTCGGTGGAGCGGGCGCGGCCAAAGACCCGCAAGTCGCGCAGCAACTGCACGCGCTCGGCTGCGAGGTCGTGCGGGCCGCGCGGCAGTTCGGCCAAACCGTTCTGACCACGCCCGACGCGCAAGCCGCCGAAGCCCAGATTCAGCCGTTGACCGACGAGGAGGCCATTGCCGCGTCATGACCGTTTTCGAGTTTCAGGCCGGCCGGATCGAAACGACCGCCGAACTGCTCGCCCACGCGCTCGCCACGACCCCGCCGGACAAGCAGGACTGGCGCCCGACGCTGCCAGGTGCCGCCCCGACCCGCTCCGCGCTCGAACAGGTCGGCGAATGCGTGATCGTCAACCGCTACTTCGCCGCCCTGCTCCGGGGCGAGTCGCCGGAAGGCAACCCGCTTGGCCAGGGCGTGCCCGTTTTTGCCTTGGCGGACGATGCCGGGGCGGAACTCCTCGCAAGCGCCCGCGAACTCGCCGACGCCGTACGCGCCCTGCCCGACGACGCGCTTCAAGGTACGGTCGCTCATTGGCGCGGCCCGCTGCCCGTCACGCGCGCCCTCGACGCCCCAAATCGAAACATGGCCTACCATGCCGGCCAGATTAACTTCATCCAACTGCTTGCCGGCGATTCGGAGTACCACCTGCCGCCCGCGCAGCAGCAGCAGAAACCGAGCGTTACCTCGTGAAAGCCATCGTCGTTTCCGAGTTCGGCGGGCCGGAGGTTTTGCGGCTCGAAGTGAGTGCTACGGGGCTATGAGCATAGATTTTGTTGCGGTCTTGAGTCACAACCAAACGTGGGAAACCCTTTACCGTCTGCCTGATCTGCTCACCCCATCCTGGCACGAGATCGAGGAGTTCCTGCCTATCCGGGGTGGTTCCTTGCGAAGGCCGCCACCGCCCAGCAAATGGTTGTATTACTGGCAATGGCACTTGCCTGATCAATCTTCGGTCTACGAAGCCATCACAAGGGACGGCCAAGCAGATTTGGAGGCCGTCGGCCCAGAAAGATTCGACTGCTATGCCACCAAGGAACTGCTGGTTCTTCAAGGCTTTCCCCTCTCTTGGTATGGCTTTCTAACCAGCGATGCGGTTGGGCGCAATCTACGCAACGTGTGCAGGCACATCGCTTGGACGCTCGGCGCGGATTCCGCGATTTATCTTCCTGATAGCTCTTACAAACCGTCTGCCGTCTTCGACCTAATTCTGGAAGGTGAAAGTGAAGCAGCGGTAAGAAAGTGGCTACGGGAAAACTGCGGCGAGCCGGCTAAATCGCTGACAGAGATTGTTCAAACGAGTCCGAGCGGCTGGGACGCTGACGGATATTTCGAGGAGACGTTTGGCTGCAACCGCTGACGGGCCGAAGCCGACAAGCACCAACAACGTAAAGGAGTCAGGCGTGAAAACCATCGTCGTTCATGAGTTTGGCGGGCCAGAGGTTTTGCGGCTCGACGACGTTCCCGACCCGGTCGCCGGGCCGGGCGAGGTCGTCGTTCGGGTGCGCGCGGCGGGCGTCAATCCGGTGGACACGTACATTCGTTCGGGCGGTTACGGGCGCATGGCCGTTCCGCCCTACACGCCCGGCAGCGACGGCGCGGGCGAAGTTGTTTCCGTGGGCGCGGACGTGACCAGCGTTGTCGTCGGCGACCGGGTGTATCTCGCGGGCGCGAAAACGGGCACCTACGCCGAGATGGCTTTGTGCGCGGCGGACAACGTTTACCCGCTCCCGGCCAACGTTTCGTTCGCGCAGGGCGCGGGCGTGAACGTTCCCTACGCAACGGCCTGGCGCTCGCTGTTCGGCCGCGCCGAAGCCCAACCCGGCGAAACCGTGCTCATTCACGGCGCGAGCGGCGGCGTGGGCATTGCCGGCGTGCAGATCGCCCGCGCGCATGGCCTGACCGTCATCGGCACGGCCGGCAGCGAGGCGGGAAAAACGCTCGTGAAAAACGAGGGGGCGCACCACGTTCTGGACCACACGCAGGACGGCTACCTGGACGCGGTGATGACGTTGACGGACGGCCGGGGCGTGGGCATCATTCTCGAAATGCTCGCCAACGTCAACCTGGGCCGCGACCTGACGGTTCTGGCGAAGCACGGCCGGGTCGTCGTCATCGGCAGCCGGGGACCGGTCGAGATTGATCCGCGCGACACGATGGGCCGCGACGCTTCCATCCTGGGCATGGTTTTGTTCAACGTCGAGAAGAACGAGATGAAAGGCATCCACGCCGCGCTCGTCGCCGGGCTGGAAAACAACACGCTGCGCCCCATCGTCGGGACGGAAATCCCGCTTGCCGAAGCCGCCCGCGCCCACCGCGAGATCATCGAAAACAGCCACGCGGGCAAGATCGTGCTGATTCCGTAGTCGGCCACCAGGAAAGACCTTGTTGGGCCGCACTGTCTCACGACACTGTTACGGGACCAAGCCCCCATGAAGAAGCATCTGATTCAGGCTTACTACAGCGTTCCGTTTGAGGCTTACACAGGCGGTCCCATGTCGGTACGCCTGCTCAAAAACGCACGTCACCTCAAGAGCATGGAGGTAGACGAAGAGCAGAAGAATCACACCCTGGCGATGGTTCGCCAGCGCCTTTGTGCGGGCAAGTTCGAGGAGGCGTTTCTTCGACTCATTCTGATTGCGGACCGGCGGGAAGAGTTCCTCATCGATAGCGAGGGACGGGTGCGACACCGGGGACAGAGTTACTACATCACGCCGGGAAACCTGCTGCGGCTTCGCAGTCTCGTTCTGGTCATGCCTCTCAATCATTGAACGGGAAACAGCCTGCACGAAGCGCGCGGCCCAACAAATCGCTGTAGGCGCGGGAAAGCGGCTTTTCTGTCGTCGGGCTTCGCCCGCGCCCGCCGCTGGGCGGAAGTCATCTGCTACCGTACCGGAGAGACCTTGCTATGAACCTTCGCGCATTCAACGACACCGGCCGCCGCGTTTCCGAAGTCGGCCTGGGCTGCTGGCAACTGGGCGGCGGCGACTGGGGAGCCGTCAGCGATGACGATGCGCTCGCCATTTTGCGCGCGTCGCATGAAAGCGGCGTCACCTTTTTCGATACGGCCGACGTGTACGGCGCGGGCCGCAGCGAAACCCTGATCGGCCGCTTTCTGCGCGACGACAAACCAAACGATGTCTTCGTCGCCACCAAACTCGGCCGCTCCTCGCCGCCTGGCCCGCCCGAAAACTTCACGCCCACCGCCATGCGCGCCCACACCGAAGCGTCGCTTTCGCGCCTCGGCGTGGACGCGCTCGATCTAACCCAACTCCATTGCATCCCGACCGACGAACTGCGCCGGGGCGACGTTTTTGATACCTTGCGCCAGTTAAAATCCGAGGGCAAGATAAAGGCCTTCGGCGCGAGCGTGGAGAGCATGGACGAGGCGCAAATCTGCCTTGCGCAACCCGGCATCGCCGCGCTCCAGATCATCTTCAACGTGTTCCGCCAAAAGCCGATCACGACGCTTTTCGAGGCGGCGCAGGCCAAAAATGTTGCCCTGATCGTGCGCCTGCCGCTCGCCTCCAGCCTGCTCAGCGGAAAAATGACGCCCGAAACGAACTTCGCCCCCTCTGACCACCGCACGTACAACCGCGACGGGGCCGCCTTCAACGTCGGCGAAACCTTCGCGGGCCTGGGCTTTGAAAAAGGCGTCGCCCTCGCCGATGCCCTGAAGCCCCTCGTGCCGTCCGGCCTGAGCATGGCGCAAATGGCCCTGCGCTGGTGCCTGGATTTCGATGCCGTCACCACGATCATCCCCGGCGCGACCCGCCCCGACCAGGCCCGCGCAAACGCGGTCGTCAGCGACCAAGCCCCGCTGCCGCCCGACGTTCACACCGCCCTGCGCGCCTTCTACGAAATGCGCGTCGCCGAACACGTTCGTGGGCCGTATTAAGAACTCACCTTACGCACCGGGCCGTAAATGACCCGTCTTCGGCCTGCGGCCCACAAGCCCGGTGAACCGGGCTGTGTTTCCCGGCAGGCCAATCGGTAACGGCAGCCCTATTTCGGCAGCCCCGTTCACGGGGCTTTTGCCCGCTTCGGGCGCGGACGGGTCGTTTACGGCCCGGTGCGTAAGGTGAGTTAAGAACGCGCTCGTTGAAGGCGGGCCGCGCCGCGCGGCTCTGATGCGGGCGAAAAGGAGCGCCGCCTCGCCATGAAAACCCGCTTTTCCGCCGCCGCAACAATTCCGCTCGCGCTGTTCGCCCCCTTGGGCACGTTTGGCCCTGCCGCGCGCGCACAGCAACCAGGCCAGCAGCCGGGGACGGCGACCGCCGCCAAACCTGCCGTCGCCGACGTGACCGCCCGGCTGCCCGTGCGCGAGGTGACGGTTTTCAAGGACGGCCACGCCGTTCTGATCCACCAGGGCACGCTGCCGCTCGATCCGGCGGACGGGAGCGTCACGCTCGATACCCTGCCCGCGCCGGTTCTGGGCACGTTCTGGCCCTTTTCGGCCGACAAAAACGTGCGCCTGCGTTCGGCCGTCGCCGGGCGCAGGCGCGTTTCCGTCGAGCGGGCGGCCGTTTCACTGCGTGACCTGCTCGCGGCCAACGTCGGCAAAGCCGTCCTCGTCACCGAAGCCGGCGGTCCTTATGGCGGCACGGCGAACAAGACCTACGAGGCGACCGTGCTTTCCCTGCCGGTTCGGACGCCCGAAGAGATCGAGGCCGCCGCCGACCCGCGCAACCGCCCGCCCGTGTACGACCCCAACGCGGCGAATCGCTACGACCCGTACACGCCCGGCGGCGGCTTCGACAACTCCAGCGGCCGGTTAGGGCTGGTCCTGCTGCGGACCGCCGAGGGCGTGCGGGCGGTGGACGTGAGCCGCATCCTCGACATCACCTTCAAGGACGTCGCCCCGGCCCAGAAGATCGCCGCGTCCGAGTGGCGCGCGCGCCTGACGCTGTTTTTGGAGCCGGTTCCGCCCGCAACCGCCCGCCCGGCAAGCGCGGCGGTCGGCCTGATGTACCTGCAAAAAGGGTTGCGCTGGATTCCAGCCTACAAGGTCACGCTCGACGGCAAGCAGACCGCCCAGGTTTCCCTTCAGGCCACGCTCCTGAACGAAATCACCGACCTGAACAACGTGACCGCCAGCCTGGTGATCGGCGTGCCCACGTTCATTTTCCGCGACACGCCCGACCCGTCCGGCCTGCTGGACGTGCTGGCCCGCCTCGGCCCGTTCTTCGAGGCCGGTTCGCGCGACGCGGTAAACAATGCCATCGCCGGGCAGGGCGGCGGCTTCGGCGGCGGGGGCGTCAGCGCGGGCGGCGGCTTCGGCCTGGGCGCGGGTCAAAGAGGACGCGGCGGCGACGGGCAAAGCGCGCTCGCCGCCGACGTGGCCGACGCGGGCCGCAGCGAGGATTTGTTCGTCTTCACCCTCAAGAACGTCACGCTTGCCAAGGGCCAGCGCGCCGTTTTGCCTGTCGCCGCCTACAGCCTGCCGTACCGCGATCTGTACACGCTCGACCTGCCCGTGGGGGCTGTGCTCGGCCCGGAAGCGGCGTTCTCGCCGGGCGGCAATCTGCTGGAGCGTGAACAGGCGCGCATTGCCCGGATGAACAACGCGGAGCGCGTGATCCACAAAATTCGCCTGGTCAACAACGGCCCGCACCCGCTGACGACCGCGCCCGCCCTGCTCGTGGAGGGCGATACGGCAGGCGGCGGCGAGCGCGTGCTTGCGCAGAACCTGCTCCCGTACGCGCCCGCGGGCGGGACCGCCGACCTGACCCTGACGACTGCCGTGGACGTGACCTACGACCTGTCGGAAAGCGAAACCAAACGCACCCCGAACGTTTTCTCCATTTCCGGCGACCGCAACTACACGCGCGTGGATTCCGTCGGCACGCTGCGCGTCACCAACCGCACGGCCGGCCCCATCGTACTGGAAGTAAGCCGCCACGTTCTGGGCGAGGTGGACACCGTCGGGCAGAACGGCGCGCGCCAAAAGGTGACCCCCGGCGGCAGGGGCGGCGACGCCGCAACGCCCGGCCGGCCTACCTACACGTACTACGAAGGCATCGGCTACGTCATGCGCGTCAACGGCCCGACCCGCCTTTTCTGGCGCCGCACGCTCGCCGCGAACGAAACGGTTGACCTGACCTACGCCTGGCATTATTTCGCGCCGCAGTAGCCTGATGCCGAGGGACTGTTTGCCGAGGGATTGAAATCCCTCGCTCCCAAAAGCGTCCGTCCTCCGGACGGTTCCTGGTACGAACGGTTTGCCTGTTTTTCCGTCCGGCAGGACGGTCGCACTGGCAGCGAGGGATTTCAATCCCTCGGCGGATTCGGCAACCCCGACCCGGCCTGATAGCCGACGGCCCGCTGCCAGCCCGCGTACAGCGCGGCCCGCTCGGTTTCGGGCAGGGACGGCTGAAACGTTCGGTCGGCGGCCCACAAGCCAGCCAACTCCGCCCCGTCTTTCCAGAATCCGACCGCGAGGCCGGCGAGGAAGGCCGCGCCGAGGGCGGTCGTTTCACCGACCACGGGGCGCGTGACCGGCACGTTCAGCAGGTCGGCCTGGAACTGAAGCAGGAAGTCGTTCGTGGCCGCCCCGCCGTCCACGCGCAAATCGGCGATGTCCACGCCCGACGTTTGGTTCATCGCGTCCAGCACGTCGCTGCTTTGAAAAGCGATGGCTTCGAGCGCGGCGCGAACGAGATGTGCGCGCGTCGTGCCGCGCGTGAGACCGGTTATCATGCCGCGCGCGTGCGGGTTCCAGTGCGGCGTTCCCAGCCCGGCGAACGCGGGCACGAAAACCACGCCGCCCGCGTCTGGCACGCTGCGCGCCAGGGTTTCGGTCTCGCGCGCGTCGGCGATGATCCCTAAGCCGTCGCGCAGCCACTGAACGGCCGCCCCCGCCACGAAAACGCTGCCTTCGAGCGCATAGGTCGTTTTGTCGTTCACCCTCCAGGCGAGCGTTGACAGCAGGCCGTGCGCGGGCGTAACCGGCACGTCGCCCGTGTTCAACAGCAAAAAACAGCCGGTTCCGTAGGTGTTCTTCGCCATGCCGGGCGCGAAGCACGTTTGCCCGAACAAAGCCGCCTGCTGGTCGCCCGCCATGCCGGAAACCGGAACGCGGCGGCCAAGCAGTTTCGCTTCGCCGTACACCTCGCTCGACGCGCGCACCTCAGGTAGGCACGCGCGCGGCACGTCGAACAGGGCGAGCAGGTCGTCGTCCCAATCGAGCGCGTGAAGGTTGAACAGCAGCGTGCGCGATGCGTTCGATACGTCGGTCGCATGAACCCGGCCGTCGGTGAGGTTCCACAGCAGCCATGTATCTATCGTGCCGAACAGCGCGCGGCCTGCCTCGGCTTTTTCGCGCAGGCCGCTCACGTTCTCGAAAAGCCACGTCAACTTGGTGGCCGAAAAGTACGGGTCAAGACGCAGGCCGGTTTTTTCCTGGACCATCGGCTCAACCCCGTCCGCCTTCAGCCGCCCGCACCTCTCGGCCGTGCGCCGGTCCTGCCACACAATGGCCGGCGCGAGCGGCGTGCCCGTCTCCCGGTCCCACACCACGACCGTTTCGCGCTGGTTCGTGATGCCGATGGCGGCAATCGCCTGCGCGCCGACAACCCCGGCCGCCTCCTCCATCACGGCTCGCTGCACACGCCAGATTTCGGCCGCGTCGTGCTCAACCCAGCCCGGCCGCGGATAAAACTGCGTGAACTCGCGTTGCGCGACCGAAGCGATGTGGCCGTCGTGGTCAAAAACAATCGCGCGGCAACTCGTCGTGCCCTGATCGAGGGCAAGAATGTAGTTCATCGTCACATCTCCCGGCACGCCGTATAATGGAGCACCATGCGATTGACAACGGCTGTTAAACGGCGTTACCCACTTCTGACCATTTTCGGGCCGCTCGGCCTGCTGCTCGCCGCCGCGCTCGTGAAGGCCGCGCCCGGCGTGCCGCCGAAGCCCGCGCCGCCCGCGCCGCCGACGCCGGCCGTGCGTTTCGACCGCGACGTGCGCCCCATTTTGTCCGAAAACTGCTTCGCCTGTCACGGCTTCGACGCGAACAAACGGCAGGCGGGACTTCGGCTGGATACCCCGGAGGGCGCCCACGTCAAAGCCGCTTCCGGCAAAACGGCCGTCGTGCCCGGCGACCTGAACAAAAGCGAGTTGGTTCGGCGCATCGCGGCGCACGATTGGTCCCAAATGCCGCCGCCCGCGAGCGGCAAAAAGATCACGCCTGCTCAGGTCGCCATCCTGAAGCAGTGGGTGAAGCAGGGCGGCGAGTACACCAAACACTGGGCCTTCGTCGCGCCCCAACGCCCCATCCTGCCCAACGTCAAAAACACGGCCTGGGTCCGCAATTCGGTGGACCGCTTCGTTCTTGCCCGGCTGGAAAAGGAAGGCCTCGCACCCTCGCCCGAAGCCGACAAGCGAACCCTCCTGCGCCGCGTCACGCTCGACCTGACCGGCCTGCCGCCCACGCCCGCCGAACGCGACGCTTTTTTATCCGACAAACGCGCGGACGCTTACGAACGGCTAGTGGACCGGCTTCTTGCCAGCCCCCATTACGGCGAGCGGATGACCCTCGCCTGGCTCGACCTCGCCCGCTATGCCGACACGCATGGCTACCACATTGACTCGCAGCGCGACATGTGGCGCTGGCGCGATTGGGTGATTGACGCCTTCAACCGCAACCTGCCCTACGATCAGTTCACGATCCAGCAGATCGCGGGCGACCTTTTACCCGGCGCGACGCTCGACCAGAAGATCGCCACCGGCTTCAACCGCAACCATCCAATCAACTTCGAGGGCGGCGCGATTCCCGAAGAATACGCCGCGCAGTACGTTCACGACCGCGTGGACACGACCTCGACCGTGTTTTTGGGACTGACCACGCGCTGCGCGCAGTGCCACGATCACAAATACGACCCGATTACGCAAAAAGACTACTACAAACTTTTCGCCTTCTTCAACAACGTTCCCGAACAGGGTTTGGACGGGCAGAAGGGCAACGCCGCCCCGTTTCTCAAGGCTCCGCTTCCCGACCAGCAAAAGACGCTCGACACTTACCAGAAGAAGGTAGCCGAGTACGACACCGCGCTCAAAACCCGCGCGGGCGAGGCAGCGGAAGCGGCTGAGGCGTGGGCGGCCACGGCGGCAGCGAACTTCGGCAAGTCGTCCGCAGTCACGTCCGGGCTGGTCGCCCACTACGGCTTGGACGAGCCGCAAACAGCCGCGCACGTCCACGACGTGACCGTTACACAGCCGGTCGGCGCGTTCGCCGGCAAGGTCGTCCGCGTCGCCGACGGCAAGTTCGGCGGCGCGCTCCAGTTCGACGGCACCAACAGCGTGGATCTGGGCAACGCGCTCGCCTTTGACAGAACCGACAAGTTTTCCTACGGCGCATGGGTGAAACCGGCCGGCAGCGAGGCCATGACGGTTTTGTCCCGCCTGGACGAAGGCGGCGGTTTCCGGGGCTGGGACCTGTACCTTTCCGGCGGCAAGGCGTTCGTTCACCTGATTCATGAATGGGAAAAAGACGCCGTTCGGGTCAACACGAAACCGACCGTCTACCAGCCGAACGAGTGGACGCACCTGTTCGTCACCTACGACGGATCGGGCAAGGCGGCCGGCGTTCATATTTACGTCAACGGCAAACCGGCCGAACTCGATGTAACTCACGATAATCTGACCGGCACGATCAAGACGGAAAAAACGGCCGCGCTCGCCCGCCGCACGCCCGGCGGCGCGCTCTTCAAGGGAACGCTCGACGAAATCCGCGCCTACGACCGCGAACTGAGCGCGGCCGAAGTCGCCGAACTCGCCACCTACGAAACCCTGCGCCCCGTCCTTGCCGTCGCCCCCGAAGTGCGCACGGACGCGCAAAAGGCGACGCTCCGCACCTTTTACCTTGAACACGAGGATGCGCCTTACCAGAAACTGATTGCCGAGGCCGCCGACTGGCGCAAAAAGCGCGACGAGTTGGACGCCGCCATCCCGACCACAATGGTCATGGAGGAGATGCCCAAGCCGCGCGAAACGCACCTGCTCGTGCGCGGCCAGTACGACCACAAGGGCGAACTCGTCTCAGTCGGCACGCCCGCCGTGCTGCCACCGCTGCCCGCGACGACCGTTCCGGCGAACCGCCTGACGCTCGCCCGCTGGCTCGTCGCCCCGTCCAACCCGCTCACGTCCCGCGTCGCCGTGAACCGGTACTGGCAAATGCTGTTCGGGACCGGCCTGGTCAAAACGGCCGAAAACTTCGGCACGCAGGGCGAGTGGCCCACGCACCCCGAATTGCTGGACTGGCTCGCAACCGAGTTCGTCCGGCAGGGCTGGGACACCAAGCAAATGCTGCGCCTGATCGTCACCTCGGCCGCGTACCGGCAAACGTCGCGCGCCACCCCCGAACTGCTCAAACGCGACCCCGAAAACCGGCTGCTCGCCCGCGCGCCGCGCATCCGCCTGCCCGCCGAAACCGTGCGCGACCAGGCGCTCGCCGCCGCCGGTCTGCTCGTGCCCGCCGTGGGCGGCCCGTCCGTCAAGCCGTACCAGCCGGCTGGTTTGTGGGAAGAGATCGCCTTTGGCGGCGGCTTCAGCGCGCAGACCTACGAGCAGGATCACGGCGATAAATTGTACCGGCGCAGCATGTACACGTTTTGGAAGCGCACGGTCCCGCCGCCCGGCCTGCAAACCTTCGACGCGCCCGAACGCGAGTTCTGCCTGGTGCGCCGCAGCGTCACCAACACGCCGCTCCAGGCGCTCGTCCTGATGAACGACCCGACTTACGTCGAGGCCGCCCGCAAAATTGCCGAACGCATCCTGAACGAACCGAAGACCGCATCCACCCCGCCCGACCGCCTGCGCTTCGCCTTCCGCCTCCTGCTCGACCGCTCCCCGACCGAGGCCGAAAACAAGGTCCTGTTAGGCGTCCTTGATCAGCAGCGGATCGTGTTCCACAAAGACCCGAAAGCCGCCGCGCAACTGCTTTCCGTCGGCGAATCCAAGCGCGACGAAAAATTAGACCCGGTCGAACTCGCCGCCTGGGCCAGCGTCGCCGGCGTCCTGCTCAACCTGGACGAAACCATCACGAAAGGCTGAGGAGACTAGTGCCCCTGCCCGACCTTGACTCCGACGGCCTGCTGCCGCCCGGCATTCACGCCGCCGCATTTGCCGAAATTCGGGCGCGCTTGGGCGTCGGCTCGGAAGCGCGCGAGCGGCAAACCGAACTGCTCCGGCTGATCGTCGAGGCGGCGAAGGCCTACCCGACTATCAAGCGCGTGCTCGTGTGGGGCAGTTTCGCATCGTCCAAGCCGGAGCCGAACGACCTGGACTACTCGGTTGTCGTATCCGTCGGGCACCCGCGAACCATCATTGCCCCGGAGCACCGCCGCTTTCTCGTCCCGGCCGAGGCGCGGCAGTTCTACGGTGTGGATAAGAGTTACCTGGTCGTCCGGGATTATCCGCTCGACGAATACATCGAGCGACTTGGCTTCATCACGCACGACCGCGACAATCGCACGCACGGCGTTATCGAGATCCACGTTCGCGGCGAGCAAACGACCGCCGAGGAGCAGCAGTCATGATCGAAAGCCGCAAGCAGTTGGAGTATTCCATCACAGTGCTTGCCAAAAATTACAGCCTGCGCGACCGAATCGCGGCCTCCACCATCGGCGACCCGGATACGCGGGACGACGAGGTGGACGGCGTTGCCTCGATGATCCGCAAGATCGAGCGCGAGGTGGCCGAATATCTGTGCGCCGCTTACGCCCACGAAGACGCAGCCGACACGCCCGCGCCGCTCGACAAAGCCGCCTGAAACAAAGCGCCAACGATGTCACCATCCCCAAAGGCTGACGCGAGCAGCGGCAGCAGCGGCTTTGTCGTCGCCGGGTACCTGCCAGAATACCGCGCGGACGCTCTGGACCCGGCCATCGGGAAGTACGTTTCGGACTTGATGTACTTTTCCGTCGAGCCGAAACCGACGGGCGATCTGGACCTGTCCCGCCTCCGGCCCGACCACCTGCGGCGGCTCCAAACCCTGCGGCGGCAAAGCGGCGTCCGCGTTTTGCTCACCGTGGGTGGCTGGGGCCGCTCGGCGGGCTTTGGCCCGATGACGAACGTGCCGGCCGCGCGACGCCGCTTCATCACGACCCTGGCACGCTTCTGCCGCGAAAACGGCCTGGGCGGCGTGATGATTTGGGAAGTCGGCCAAGACCTTCCCCCGACCAACGAGGCCTCACTGCTGCGCGCTGTCCACGCCGCCGCGCCCGTTAGACCGCTATAAACGTAGGAACGAAGGAACACGAACGAACATGGACCCGCAACGCGAATACGAACTGCTTCTGACCCGCCGCCAGTTGTTCGGCCGGGCCGCGACCGGCATCGGGGCCGCCGCGCTTGGCTCGCTGCTCAGCCCGCAGGCGTTCGCGGCCATCGGTGCGCCGCTGGTCGGAAGCCCGAAGGGGCGGCCGGGCGCGCTCGCCAAATTGCACTTTGCGCCGAAGGCCAAGCGGGTTATTTACCTGTTCCAGTCCGGGGCGCCTTCCCACATTGACCTGTTCGATTACAAGCCCAAGTTGAAGGAGTACCAGGGAACCGAACTGCCCGATTCCATTCGCAACGGCCAGCGCATCACGGGCATGACCAGCGGGCAAAAGTCGTTCCCGTGCGCCGCGTCCGTGTTCGCGTTCAAGCAGCACGGCAAGAACGGAACGTGGCTGAGCGAACTGCTCCCGCACACCGGGACGATTACCGACGACATTTGCGTCATCAAGAGCATGCACACCGAGGCGATCAACCACGACCCGGCGATCACCTTTATCCAGACGGGGAGCCAGCAGCCCGGCCGGCCTTCCATCGGGGCGTGGATGAGTTACGGCCTGGGCAGCGAGAACGCCGACCTGCCCGCCTACATCGTGCTGATCTCGCAGGGGACCGGCAATCGCAACGATCAGCCGCTTTTCGGAAGGCTTTGGGGCAGCGGCTTTTTGCCGTCCGTCCATCAGGGCGTCAAACTGCGCTCGACCGGCGACCCGGTTTTGAACCTCAAAAACCCGCCCGGCATGGACAACGCGGGCCGCCGCCGGATGCTTGACGCGACCGAAAAACTCAACCAGATGGCCGAGCGCGCGTTCGGCGACCCCGAAATCAACACGCGCATCGCCCAGTACGAGATGGCCTACAAGATGCAGGCGAGCGTGCCCGACCTGATGGACCTGTCGAAAGAACCCGACGCGACCTTCGCGGCCTACGGGCCGGACAGCCGCAAGCCGGGAACGTTCGCGGCCAACTGCCTGCTGGCACGCCGCCTCTGTGAGCGCGGCGTGCGCTTCGTCCAACTGTTCCACCGGGGCTGGGACCAGCACGGCAACCTGCCCAGCCAGATTCGGGGCCAATGCAGGGATACGGACCAGCCGTCCGCCGCGCTCGTTCGGGACCTGAAGCAGCGCGGCCTTTTGGACGATACGCTCGTTATCTGGGGCGGCGAGTTCGGCCGCACGGTTTACAGCCAGGGCGCGCTGACAAAGGATAACTACGGCCGCGACCACCACGGCCGCTGCTTTGCGATCTGGATGGCCGGCGGGGGCGTTCAGGGCGGCCAGACTATCGGCGAGACCGACGATTATTGCTATAACATCGTCCGTGACCCGGTCCACATTCATGACCTGAACGCGACCATCCTGCACCAACTGGGCATCAACCACGAGCGGCTGACCTACAAGTACCAGGGCCGCGATTTCCGCCTCACCGACGTGGAAGGAACCGTCGTGAAAAAAGCCGTCGGCTGAAAAGATTCGGATTAAACGCCAAGAGGCGACTTGGCCTATTGGCGTTTAATCCCAGTCGCGGGCGGCGGGCGCGGCGCGGTCCTGCTCGATAACGACCGTGGTGCCGGACGGGCCGGTGAGCAGAAAAATACGGTCGGCGGTTTTGAGGATCATCCAGAAACCGTGGCCCAGCGTGCCGGCCGAAGAGTAGCCGCGCTCCAAAGTGGCGCGGGGCAGCCGGCTCATGTCAATGCCGCCGCCCACGTCGCGCACGATTACCTGGACCGTGCCGCCGTCCACGCTCGCCCCGACCTGCGCGGCCACGCCCGCGCCTTTGGCGTTGTGACTGCCGTGGACGACGGCGTTCATTGCGGCCTCGCCGACGGCAAGTATCAGGTCGTCGCTGCGCTCCGGGGAAAGGTCGCACGAACGGGCCGCTTTCAGCGTCTGGTGGCGCAGGGCGTAAAGCGCGGGGGCATTAAGCGGGGCGATTAATTGGCCGAAGGGCGGCAAGGCTGCCGGCAGATCGCCGGAGTCGCCGCACAAACGCAGTTTTCCCTCGGTTACGGAAAGCAGCACGTCGCGCAAAAAGGCGCGCTGCTTTTTCGCTGCGTCGCGCATCTCGTTCAGGAGCCGGTTGTTTTCTTCCAGCGAGACGCGCAGCGCGTTTTCGGATGCCCTCCGGGTCGTGATGTCGGTGCAAACGCCGACCACGCGCCATGTTTTGCGCGGCACGAGCGGCTCGGCGTACACCTGCTCGTAAAACCAGCGCACCTCGCCCGCGCGCGTTTGGCAGCCGAACTCGGCGACGTAAAACGGCGCGTCGGCGTGAAGGGCATCAACGGAAACGCGATCCGTGAGCGCCTGGCCTTCGGGCAGCCGGCACCGGTACCAGGCGTTGGTGTAACGCTCGCCGGGCCGCAGATCGAGCGGGCAAAACGACTGCGCGCCGGCCTCGTCCAGGCCCTGGGTATTCCACGCCCACGCCCCCGACCCCAAGCCCGTGTCCTCGACCGTGCCGTGCCAAAGCAGGCAGCGCGCGTGCGCGGTCAGGTACCGAATCTCGTTTTCCGACGCCCGCAGGGCGTCCTCCACCTGTTTGGGAGCGGTTCGGTCCTGCGCGATCACAACAAATCCGCGCATCTGCCCCGTGTTTTGATCGCGGTCGGGAACGTAGGCGGCGTGAACGTGGCGCGGGCCGTTGGGATACGCCACCAACTGTTCGAAGGAAACGCGCTCGCCTCGCAAAGCGGCCTCGACGTAAGGGCGCAATGCCGCGTAGGCATCCTTTCCCATCACGTCGGCGATGGTTTTGCCGACGCAGCCGGCCGGATCGCGGCCGAACCATTCGTTGAAGGCTTGGTTGGCGAAGCGGCAGCGGCCGTTTGCGTCCACGTAGGCAAGCAGAACGGGAGCGGCGTCGGCTACCCGCAAAGCCAGGCTTCCCGCCGGCTCGCCGCCGGCGGGCGGATCGCCAGGACAGGCAGCGGGGTCATTCAAACTCACGGGCGCGATTTCCTCCCTTTGGCGCGCATTGATTCGCTGCCGTATACCTGCGCGCACGAGCGCAAGTTACTTCAGCGACTTGCGGGGCAGTTTTTCGTCCTGCACGGCCGTTTGATAAACGAAGGCGGCCATGATCGTCGCGGCCTGCTTCATGTCGTCCGCCTGGATGCGGTCGAAAACGTCCATGTTCGAATGGTGCGTGCGGGTGTCGTATTCAATCGTATCCTGGATGAACTGGAAGCCCGGCAGACCCACGCCGTCGAACGACAGGTGATCCGTGCCGCCCGTGCCGCGCCGCGTCAGCGTGGTCGCGCCCAAGTCGGCGAACGGGGCGAGCCAGTCTTTGAAGAGCGGCGCGGCGGCATCGTTCCCTTGCAGGTAAACGCCGCGGATTTTACCGGTCCCGTTGTCGAGGTTGAAGTAGGCCGACAGTTTGTCGTATTCGGGGCCGGGCTTGAAATCTCCGCCGTCCATCGTGCCGAAGTGCTGGGCGACATAGGCGCGCGAGCCGAACAAACCCTGCTCCTCGCCGCTCCACAGCGCCACCCGGATCGTGCGGCGCGGCTGGAGGTTCAGCGCGCGCAAAATGCGCGCGGCCTCCATCGCCACGGCGACGCCCGCGCCGTTGTCGGTCGCGCCGGTCCCGCCATGCCACGAGTCCATGTGGCCGCCCAGCATGACGATCTCGTCTTTTTTGTCGGTTCCGGGGATTTCGGCGACGGTGTTGAAGGCCATGTCTTTGTCGTTGTCGGAAAAGGCGACGTCGAGGTCAACGGCCATGCGCGGCGTTTCGCCCTGCTGGATCATGCGCACGAGGCGGTTGTAGTGTTCATTGGCGAGCACGATCTGGGGCAGGGTCGCGGGCGGGTTTTTGTCCCACGCGCTGGCGCGTTTTTCGCGGGGCGTGTTTGGGGCGTTGTAGACCGAGGCGGACTGGACGAACAGCGTGCCGCCGTCGCCCGCGCGGCTGGGGTCCACCAGCACGGCCGCGCCTTCTTTGCGCAAAAACTCGGCCCGAACGCCGGGGAACGTGAGCGCGCGCTGCTGAACCGGCGTGAGCGTTGCGGGACCGTTGGGGCGGGCGGCGGCTCCCGGACGGCGCACTGCGGCGGCGGCTTCGGCGTTCGCAAGTTCGGTCAATTCGGCGTCGGTGCGGCGGGAAGCGAGCGGCTCGAAGCGCGCGTTCAGTTGGCGCATCGGCGCGGTCAGCACGATGGCCCCGCGCAGTTTGCCGCGCCATTTTTCCAGGCCCGCCTCGTCGTCCGCGTCCAGGAACACGACCGGCCCGGTCACGGACTGGCCGCGCGGCGTGCCCGGCGACCATGCCTTCGGGTAGGCGATCAGCGGGAACGTTTGCGGGGCGACCACCTGAGCGGAAAACCGCCGGAGCGTCCAGCCCCGCCCGAAGGGTCCCCAGGCTTCGAGGTGCGCGTTCTGCATTCCCCAGCCGGCCATCGTGTCGCGCGTCCACTCGTTCGCGCGCTTCAAGGCCGGCGACGCGGTCAGGCGCGGCCCGATCACGTCGGTCAGGTAAGAAAGCGTTTTCATCACCTGCGAGCGGTTCAGCCCCTCGTCGCGGATGCGGGCGATCACGGCCGGGTCCACCGAAGAGGCAGCAGAGGAAGCGGCGGCCGGCGCTTGAGCAAACAACGGCGCGGCGGGCGCGGCAAAAACGGCGGCGAAAAGTGCGGCGGACGAAGCAGCGACGGCGGCGGGCCGGGACAGGCGCTGCCGCGAAACACAATACATCATGCAAAGCGACCTTTCGGAAGATGAGATGAGGCAGATGAGGCGAACGAGAAAGGCGACGATGCCGCTAAACTCTTCGGCGCGCAAAGGCCGCAAACCTGCCTGAACGCAACCGTAACCTTTGCACCCGTTTTTTCCACTACAAAGCGAATGAACTCACCCGACGACTCAGACGCTTTGCTGGTAGCCCGCAGCCGTGCCGGGGACCGAACCGCCTTCGGCAAACTGATCGAGCGCCACCGCGGACGGGCACGCCGCGTCGCCCTCGCTTGCGTTAGTGACTCGGACACGGCGCGCGAATTGGCCCAGGAAGCCTTGCTGCAAGCCTACCTGTCGCTTGCCCATTTGCAGCGCGACGAGCAGTTCGGGGCATGGCTGCACGGGATCGTGCGCAACGTGTGCCACGGCTACCTACGCGAGCAAAAAGCGGTTCTTCGCCTTGCCGAAATGGGCGGTCCGGTAGCGGCGGCTACGGCAGGGACGAGCGATCCTCAGGCACTTTTGGAGGAGCGCGAACGGCGTCGGACGGTGTGGGAAGCAATCAGCGCCTTGTCGCCGGAAAACCGGGCCGCGACCCTTTTGTTTTACTACGAGCAGCGTACTTTGCAGGAAATTGCCCTTCTCAACCAGACGTCTGTGGGAACGATCAAGGGGCGGCTCCACCGCGCCCGGCAACAACTCCGGCAAAGGCTGCAAACCGAGTACCCCGAACTATACCAAACGGTTTTGCGGAAGCAAAGGAGAAAAACAATGGTTCCGATCATCGTTGCCGGCGTGGGAGCGAGTGCGGACGAGCATGGCGTGGAGCAAACATCGATCGTGTTGCTGGACCAGGCAGGCCGGCGTTTCCTGTCCATCTTTATCGGCCCCGCGGAGGCGTTTTCGATCCAGTCCAGCCTGCAAGACACGCCGACCGAGCGCCCAATGAGCATGGACCTGGCCGCTAATCTGCTCCGAGAAGCCGGGGCGCAGATCACCGAGGTGCGCATCGAGGCGCTGCAAAACGAAACATTTCTGGCGGTGGTGAAACTACGCCTCGCCGACCAAACGGTGCGCGAGGTGGATGCGCGCCCCAGCGACGCCATCGCGCTCGCCCTGCGCATGAGCGCGCCCCTGTTCGCGGCCGAAGCGGTGCTTGCCACGGGCGGCAAGCGCGTTTCCGACGAGCAGATGACTGCCCTCGCAGCCGGCGACTTGAGCGCGGCCGATGTCAAGCGGCAGTTGGTCGTGTGGGACCGGGAAGCGACCACCTCGCAGCCGGCGACTTGAGCACGGCCGACGCCAAGGCAACGGAAAAACCCGCCGCTTAGTCGCGCCCGCCGTCTCCGTTCTATGCTCCTGCCCGAATCACGCCCCGGAAGGCGGAGGCGTCGGCGGCGTAGCCGGGGAAGATGCGCCCAACGCCGCTCGCGCCCAGGTGCCGGGTGGCGACTTCGCCGAACACGGCTCGGAAGTCGGTCGTGAGGGCCAGGTCGCGGCGTTCGTACAACTGCTCGTCGGCAAGGCCCGGCCATTTTCCCAGCACCTTGCCGCCGTTCACGTCCCCGCCGAGCGCGAAGAAGCAGGTCGCGTGGCCGTGGTCGGTTCCATTGTTGCCGTTTTGCCGGGCGGTGCGGCCGAATTCGCTCATGGTCAGGATGACCACGTCGCTCATGCGGTCGCCCAAGTCGGTGTACAGTGCGGCGATGGCGCGGCTGAACTCGGTCAGGCGGTTGGCAAGTTGGCCCTGCGCGCCGCCCTGGTTGACGTGCGTGTCCCAGCCGCCCACCTCGGCGAACGCGACCTCGACGCCCACGTCGGCCTTGATGAGTTGCGCGATCTGCTTGAGCGATTCGCCGAAGCGGCCGTTCGGGTACGCGGCTCCGTTCGCGGGCGCGTAGCGGCCCGGATTGAGGCCGCGCAGCATCTTGATGGCCGCGAAACTTTCGCGGCCCGGCCCGTGGAAAACGTCGCCGACGGCATCGTCGTACAGGGCTTCAAAACCGCCGGCCGCCGTGGTCGGCGCGGGCGCGATGCTGCCGCCCCGGCCGATCATCGCGGGCTGGGGCGGGGCGGCCATTTTGCGACGGGCGCCCCGCTGCTCGCCGCCGCTGCCGCCGAGCATCGCCACGTCGCCCACTCCGAACGCGCGCAGGTCGGGGATGGCGAGCGCGTTCGCGTCGCCCTGAAGGCTGCGCGGCAGGGCGCCGCCAAGCGCGACGGCCCGAAACGGCGTATTGCCCTTCGCGCGATCTTCGGGGCAGGCCAGGACCGTGCGGGCGAGCCAGCCGGACGCGATGCTTTTGCGGCCCGGCGTCCCCGACTCCATGTAATCCTGAGCGTCGAAGTGGGACCGGGTCGTGTCCGGCGAACCGCAGGCGTGGACGACAGCGAGGTGCCCGGATTTGTAGATCGGCGCGAACGGCGCGAGCGCGGGGTGCAGGCCGAAAAACCCGTCCAGGTCAAGGGCGGCGTTTTCCTTGCCGCCGAGGGGGCGCGGGATGCCGAGCACTGGCCGCAGCCGGTACAAATCCGGGTCGCCGTGCGGCACGACCATCGAAAGGCCGTCGGCCGCCCCGCGCTGGAAAATACAGATCAGCGTTTTCTTGCGCTTGCCGGCGGTCGGGGCGGCCCCGAACACGGCGTTGTGGACGAAGCCCGGTCCCAACACCGGCGCGAGACCGACGGAGGCGATGGCGATGCCGCCGTTTTTGAGAAAAAGTCGTCGCGTAACGTTCATGGTTTTTCCTTAACGATCCGGTACAGATGCACGTCGAAGGGCGCGAAGTGGTCGGTGAAGCGACCGCCGCGCACGGGGATGGTTCGGCCCTCGCCGAGAACTTCGGCCGTCGCCATGCTTCCCGGCGGCAGGTCACGGATGGCGAAGACGCCGCGCGCGCCTGGGCTATTGCCGCCGCGCATGGCGGCGGCGAAGACGTAGAGAGCGCCGCCGTGGCGCTTCACGAGCGCGTCAATGGGCACGTTTGGCGTGTCGGACGCCGCCGTGACCGCCGCGGCGACGGTCGGGCTGTTCAGGACCGGGGCAAGTTCCTGAATTTGCCGGTTCAGCGCGGTCACACCGGCGAGCATCGCCGGGTCGTCGAGCAAAGCATGTTCGTTGAACTTGGGCTGGAACTCGTGGACGAAGTAGATCAGGCCGCGCGACCCGTGGATCAGCGCCATCCAGGCCTCGGCGCGCACCTGCTGGGGCGTGGGCTTGTTTTTGCCGTTGATGCGGCTGCACTCCAGGCAATTCCACACGGTCGCGGCTCCCCCGCTGCTGGTCCAGCCGACGAGACGGTCCACTCCTTTGGGCACGTACCACAGCAGGTCCGCGCCGTCCGGCCGGTCCATCCCGGCGACCGGGTACACGTCGAATGAGACGATGTCGCCGCCCCGAACGTAGGTTTCGTAGTCCTGCAATTTCGCGCCCGGCCCGCGCCCCATCCACGCGTCGTTCGCCACGCCCTGGCCCAGGTTCAGCAGGATCGGGCGGGTCGGATCGGTCGCCCGCAGCCGCTTGTAGTCGGCGACGATTTGGGCGGGCGGCACGGGCGGGCCGTAGGTTTGCTTTCCGGTCGCCGCGTCGGTCATCGGCTGGGCGTTGTCCGGTTCATCGCCGTGCATCCAGCCGACGATGGTCGGGTCGGTTTTATGCGCCAACCCGACCGCGTTCTGTTCGCAGATAACGGACATTCCGGCCGCCTTGAGCGCGGCAAGTTGCGCCTCGGTCGGGCCTTGCCACAGGCCAACGTACAGGTTGATCCCGGCCGCCTTGTAGCGCGCGGCGTTTTGCGGGCTTTGCAGCCAGACGGCAATGGGAAAATAGCCGGGGTCGGCGGGCGGCCCGTGCTTCCAGCGGGCATACGGGGTCGCCGGCTCGGCCGAGCCGAGAAAAGGCAGGCCGACCGAGGCGAGGACGGTGCCACTATTCGTTAAAAACCGGCGTCGGGTGAGTTCCATGGTGGTTTTTTGGAGCGAGCGTGAAAGGCGTCAGCGCCGCTGGAACTCCGGCGAGCCGAGCACGAGCGCGGTCAGGCGCATCGCCGTGGTCGTGTCCTGGGCGGGGCTGGCGGCGTCGGTCGGCGCGGCGGTAGCCTGCTTGAGCAGGGTGGCACGGGTCGCGGGCGACATCTCGCCGCCGAGCAGCCGGTCCGCGAGAACGTTCAGCGTGTCGGCCGGGGCGGCATTCGGGGCGGCCGGCGGTGCGATGCGGATTTCGGGCACCTTGCCGCTGACCAGGCCGAGCGTGAAGTTGAGCCGCGAAATCAGCGCGCCGGACGACACCCATTTGCGCGAATCTTCCGAATAGCCGGTCGGGGCCTGATACTGATACAGCGGCTGGCCCATGGTTGCAATCTGGCCGGCGAGCGTTTGCCGCAGCGCGTTTTGGTAGCCGCCCTTGCCGCCGCCGCCGCCCGCAGCAGCGCGCATACCCCTCCCGATGCGCCGACGCCCGCCGGCCATATCCACCGTGCCGCCGAGCGCGCGCACCGAGGAAACGGCGAACTCGAAGGGCGACTTGATCTTTTGCCGGTAGGCCGCCCGCGAAAAGAATTCGGGGGAGGTGACGATGGTACGCACGACTTCGCGCAGATCGCCGTTTGTTTTTTGCCACACCTGCGCGCACCGGGAAACGAGCGCGGCAGGCGGCTCGTCGCTCACGAAACGCTGGCACAGCTGGCGCGACAGGAACTTCGCCGTGGACGGGTGGGACGCGAGAATGTCGAGGACCATTTCGCCGTCCTTGATGCCCCCGTCGGCCGGGATGACGCGGCCCAGAACGAGTTTTTCGCCATCGTCGTGCCGCCTGCGGTTGAACTGGAACGTGCCGGTTTGCCGGTCCACGCCCCAGCCCGTGAAGCAGCGGGCGACCTCCTGAACGTCCTTTTGCGTGTAGCCGCCGTCCACGCCCAGGGTGTGCAGTTCCATGATCTCGCGGGCATAGTTTTCGTTGATTCCGCCGCGCGTCTTTTGGCCCGGCGCGGGCATCTTTTGCGCCACGGCCGCCTGCATCAGCGGGTCACCGGAGCGGCGGGCGCGCTCCTGCATCATTCGGGTGAGGCGCGGATTGACGGGCTGGGCGACCTGCGACTGGGCATTGTCGAGGTAAATGAGCATCGCCGGGCTGTGCGCGCTCGCCCCCAACAAATCGCGGAATTTGCCCAGCACGTTGGGCCGGATCACCTCGCGTTCGTCCACGACCTTGAGAAAGCGGCACAGGTTTTTGCGCTGGTCAATGTTGAAGTGGTTGGACCAGAAATCCACGAGCACTTCGTTCAACTGCCGCTCGCTCTCGACCGCGCGCGCGACCTTCGCCATCTGCATTTGCTGGTTCGCCTGCACGACAAGCGCCAGAGCCTGCCCGCGCCCAGTCCCGCCCCGCATCCGCCGCTGGGCCTCCATCGCGTTTTCGCTGCCGGGCATGGTTCCCGGCGCGCCGGCGGCCGCCATCTCGCCGCCGCCGGCCTGGGCCGACGCCATCCGCTTTTTGATCTCCCTGGCCTTCTGCCGCCCCTCCTCGTAGGCCTGGGTGAGTTCCTGGGGCGCGGCGTGCATTGCCGTGAATCCCGCCAGTTTGCTCTCGACAGCCGCGTCGTCCATCGTGGTGGGCTGGAGTTGCTGCTCGACGTAGCGATTCAGGCCCATTTGCCGAACACGCTCCACGTCGCCGGGCCGGGGACCGAAGCCCAATCGGTCCAGAACGTGAATAATTTTTTGCTCGTCGGTAAGCGGCGTATTGTCCACGAAAACGGGGCCGTTGCTCGCCCTCGCGGCCGTTGAAGGCTTCGGCGGGGCGGATTTGCGTGGTGCGCCGGAAGTCTTTTTCGGTCCGGCGGCCTCGGCGGCGCTTTCCCGAAGATGCCCGTTACCGACAAACAGCGCGCACGCGGCAACCGTGACACCAGCCGTAAAAAGGGAAAAGGCGGGCGGCGTTCCTCGTCGGCGGGAAAAGTCGTTCATGGCGCAAAGCCTTTCTTGAGAACGGGTTGGGAGCCGCCAAACGGGTCGGCTTCCGTGTTCCTTGCTACGCCCACAGACGCATTGCCGGCGGCGAGGTTCATTCGCGCGACGCCCGCGCGCGCGCGTGTGCGGCACGCCGTTATAATGAACCGGACGCACACACCAAATTTTCCGGAAAGGTCGCGCCACAGCGAGAGCGCGCACGCCCCATGACAACGCCGCCCAACCCACCCGCGAATCCCTGGACCGCACCGCACCCACACGCCGGCACACCCACACCGCCGCCGAACACGGGCAGCGATCCGCTCAGCACCTTGATCCCGTACAAGAACTCGAACGCGCTCGCCAGTTACTATCTGGGCCTTTTCTCGATCCTCCCGCTCGTCGGCCTCGTGTTGGCCGTGGTCGCGTTCGTGCTGGGCATCAAGGAGCTGAAGTTCGCCGCGGCCAACCCGGCCGCCAAAGGCAAAGGTCATGCGTGGACGGGCATCATAACGGGCACGCTGTTCGGCCTGTTCAATCTGTTTCTGGCCGGCCTCATCGTGGCCGCGCTCGTCGGGGCCGTGAACCGGCTCGAATAAGCACGGGCGCGTGCGTTTCCCTGTCTACGGCAGTCGGGTACGCTCCCGGTGCGCGCGCGTGCGCGAACATCGGCGTGCGAAAAAGCGGGGAGCGTGAACCATGGCGGCGATTCGTGCCGTGCTGCTGGCGATCATCGGAATAGTGAGCGGGGCGTGGCTGGGCCTCGACGCCTTGAAAAGCGGCGCAAAGCAAGCGGCAAAATCCTCGGACGCGCCGCCCAAACCGTTCCGACCGCGCAAACGCGATCAGGCTCGCCTGGCCGTCCATCAGGCGAAGAACACCACGGCCGCCCTGACCAGCCGGGCGAGCCACGCCGTTTCCCGCGTGATCCACCGGAAAAAGCGCGCGGCGGACGAGGAACCCGAAAAACCCGCGAGCGCCCCGGCCGGGCGCGCGGGCCACACCGATATTGGGCAGGTTCATGGCTGGTTCGGCTACCTGAGGGAGTTGTTCAAGCGGTTCGGCGCGGACCACTGCCCCGCTTGGGCCGCCGCGCTGTCGTTTTTTTCGATTTTGTCGTTCGTGCCGATTTTGCTGTGCGGCATCGCGCTGCTCGGCTTCGTCATTCAGGACCCGGCGCAGGCCGCGCAGAAGGTGCAGCAATTTGTTGCCAACTTGCTGCCCGGCGCGACCGCCGCCAAACAGGCCGCGGACATCATCAAGCAAATTGATGTAGAAAAACGGCTGGCCGACTTGCGAAACTTCAGCGGCACGGCCGGGTTGATCGGATTGTTGTCGCTGTTCTGGGCCGCCTCTCGCATCGTGGTCAATGCCGCGACGCCGATGAACGCCGCGTTCGCCGCCGAGGAAAAGCGTGGTTTCGTCAAGATGCAAGTTTACGCTTTCGGCTTGATGTTTGGAGCGGGAACGCTGTTTTTGCTTTCCCTGTTGCCTTCATCGGGACCGGCCTTGTTGCAGCACATCCCGGTGTTCAAAGGATTGCCGGACCCGTCCCCGTGGTGGCTGAACGTTATCATCCTTGCGATAAGCGTGGTAATCAATGCCGCCATGTTCACGATCATCTACCGCTTCCTCCCCTCACCCTCGGCCGGGGTAGATTGGGTTGAGGCGCGCTTTGCCGGCCTGATCGTGGCCGTTTTGTGGGAAGCCGCCAAGCAGGGCCTGGCCTTTTACCTGTCGCGCTTCGGCGGCGACAAGAACTACGACAAGGTGTACGGCGGCCTGGGCGGGCTGATCCTGCTGATCCTTTGGGTGTATTACAGTTCGATGATCCTGCTGCTGGGCGCGGAGATCGCCAAGATGTACTCCGAATGGCGTGATAACCAGGGGCGCAAACCGGTCAAGACACGGGCGAAAGCAGCCTGACAAACGACGAAAAAGCCCCCCGGCCGAGCGGCCGGGGGGCTTTTTCGCCTAATGAGATGCGCGCGGATTAGCGGCGGCGCAAAAAGGCGGGGATGTCCAGGTCGGTGTCGGACGGAACGCGGGCGGGTTCGGACTGCGGCTCGGTCTGCTGCGTAGCCGGCCGTGCCTCGACTTTCTTCGTCGGGCGGGTGTCGAAGCCGGTCGCAAGAACGGTAACGCGAACCGCCCCCTGCATGCGCGGGTCCACGACCATGCCGAAGATAATGTTGGCGTCGTCCGCATCGGTGCCTTCGCGGATCAGGTCGGCGGCCTCGTAAACTTCCTGAAGCTGCAGGTCCGGGCCGGCCGTCACGTTCACCAGAACCGCGCGCGCGCCGGCGATGTCAATTTCCAGCAGCGGCGAGGAGATGGCGGCCTGCGCGGCCTCGACGGCCCGGTGGTCGCCTTCCGCGAAACCGATGCCCATCAGCGCGCTTCCCGCATCGCTCATGACCGTTTTCACGTCGGCGAAGTCCACGTTGATCAGGCCGGGGATGGTGATGATGTCCGAAATCCCCTGAACGCCCTGGCGCAGAACGTCGTCCGCTTCCTTGAAGGCGTCCATGAGCGTCGCCTTTTTCTCAACCACGTTGAGCAGCCGGTCATTCGGGATGACGATCACCGTGTCTACGTGCGCCTTGAGGTTGTCAATGCCTTCTTCCGCCAGGCGGGCGCGGCGCGGCCCCTCAAACCGGAACGGCCGGGTAACGACCGCGACGGTCAGGATGCCCATGTCCTTGGCGATTTCGGCGATGACCGGGGCCGCGCCGGTCCCGGTTCCGCCGCCCATGCCGGCCGTCACGAACACCATGTCCGAACCTTCGAGCGCCTTTTTGATGTCCGACTTCGATTCCTCGGCGCTCGCCCGGCCGACTTCCGGGTTGCCGCCCGCACCCAGGCCGCGGGTCAAGTTCTCGCCCAGTTGGAGCGTCTTGTCGGCGGCCGAGGTCGTGAGCACCTGGATGTCGGTGTTCATCGCCCAAAAATCCACGCCGGCCAGACCGGCCTCGATCATGCGGTTCACGGCGTTCGTGCCGCCGCCGCCCACCCCGATGACCTTGATGCGCGCGAAGGTTTCCGGCGGCGCGTACGCTGCCGCGCTGCTGCTGTTGCTCATGAGTTAATAATTCCGCCCCTCTTCTTGAAGCGCACGCCGCCGGCGGCAGGAAAAGCAGCGCGGGCGTGACAGTGATGTTTGCTGACCATTTTACACCATGCGAGCGGCAAACACGAAGGCGAACAACTGCCGTTAAATGGTAAACATTCGTTTTATCGGTAAAAAACTGTCGTTTGCCGCGCTACGTGCCGCCCTTGACGCTTCGGAAGAAGCGGCGCGTCCAGGCCATCAGGTCGGCGAAAAGGCTGCCGGCGCGCTCGCGGTGATGGACGCCCGCGTGAGAGCGCGCGCCCCACTGAACCAGGCCGACGGCGGTGGCGAACGAGGGATTGTCCACGGACTCGGCCAGGCCGCCGACGCTGATCGGAAACCCGACACGGGTGGGCAGTCCCGTAATTTCCGCCGCCAACTCATTCGCGCCCTTGAGCAGCGCGCCGCCGCCGGACAAGACCAGACCGGCGGGAAGAAGCCCGGCATAGTTCGAGCGATTGATTTCCTGCTTGACCATGTGGAAAAGTTCGGAAACGCGCGGCTCGATGATCTCGCCCAGAATTCGAATCGGCAGCGTCGTCTGCTCGTGCGCGCCCAAGCGCGTGAAGGAAAACGTGTCGCCCTCGCCGGCCATCTCGGTGATGGCGACGCCGTGGTCGGTTTTCACGCGTTCGGCCTCCTCCATCGTGGTGCGCAGGCCCGCCGACACGTCCTTGGTAACGTACTGCCCGCCCACGGGAATCACGGCCGTGTAGCAAATTTCGCCGTCCTGGAAAATGGCTAAATCCGACGTGCCGCCGCCGATGTCCACGAGCACGACGCCCAAATCCTTTTCAGCCGCCATTACGACCGACTCGCCGGTCGCAATCGGCTCCAAAACCGTGTCCTCGACCTGGAGGCCACTTCGCTCGATACACTTGGCGACATTTTGCAAAAACGTGCTCGCGCCGTGGACGATGTGCGTTTCCACCTCCAAACGCGTACCGCACATGCCGACCGGCGAGCGGATGCCGTTTTGTCCGTCAATGGCGTAGCCCCTCGGAATCGCGTGGATGATTTCGCGGTCCGGCGGGAGCACGATGACCTTGCTGTTTTCGAGAACGCGGTCCACGTCCTCCTGGGTTACTTCACGGTCCGCGTGCGTGATGGCGATGACGCCGCGCGAGTTAAGGCTGGCGATGTGCTCGCCCGTGACGCCGACCACGACCGAGTGAACGTCCGCGCCGGCCATGCGCTGCGCCTTGCCGATGGAGTCCCCGATGGCTCGAACTGTCGTCTCAATGTCCACGACCACGCCGCGCCGGATGCCTGACGAGGGCGAAACGCCCACGCCCAAAATGTCCACGCGGCCAGTTGCGGCATCGGCGACCTCGCCGATAACGGTACAGATTTTCGTGGTCCCGATGTCGAGACCGACGATGATGTCACCCTTCGCCACGATGAGGGGGATCGCCTTAGCCTTCCGTTTTTTTCTTGAGCGATAACTGGGTCAGGTAGTAGCGCCGGATCAGCGACAGGTTGAGAAAGATACGCCCCCCCAGTGCGACCAGGGCCGCCAGAAAAAGGTCCACGCCGATACGGTCGCCCAGATAGGCAAGTGCAGCGGCGAGGATGGTGTTCATCACGAAGCCAGACAAAAAGATGTCGTCGTGGAACTTGCCCTCAATGCCAGCCCGGATACCGCCGAAGATCGAGTCCACGCCGGCGAGCGCGGCCAGACCAAGGTACGGCGCGAGTTCGGCTGGGATCGTGCCCGGCGAAAAATACACGGCGACGAACCCGATAAATAAACCGACCACCGGCAGCCAGCCCATGCGCGTGACCCTCTTGAACTTTCGTGCGTCCGTCTTTGCTCGCTTGCTCGTTACTCGGTCTTGTCCGTCTTGGTAGCCTCTTCAGCCTGCTTCTGGGCCTGCTCCGCTTTGGCGTCGGTCGCGGGCTTGGCGAAGCGGAGCGTGACCGGGCCGCTGTAGGCCGGAATCGTCAGCGTGGGCGTCTTGACCTTGTCCACCTGGATCATCGAGGCGTCGCCGGATTCGGCGAACTTGTCGCGCACGCCGCCAATCATGGTAAGGCCGCCTCCCAGAGTGTCCGGATCGCCGATAGCCGTGATCTGGATGGGCGGGCTGGTTTGAACGTTGTTGATAAGCACGACCGGACCAACGCAGCGGACCGCCGTCGTGCTCATCAAGCGTTGCTTGTTGACGGAAATCGCCTCCGCGCCGGCCGCGCGCATCTCGTTCAGCACAACCTGAATGTCCGCGTCATGAATCACGTACGCTTCCAGTAATTGCTGATAATCCTGAGGCGAGTAGCCGTCCGAAGGCGGCGGCTTCTTTTTAGAGTCGCTAAGCGTCACGATCACGCCCGGCCCGGTCACCGCTGTCAAACCGCTCAGCACGTTTGCCTTGAGCAGGTCGGCCTGAAGCAGTTTGGTGGTCTGGCCTTCCGCATCCGCCGACTGCTGATATTTAGCGAGGCGCGTCCGCAGGTCGGAAATCTGCTTGTTCTGCGCGGTAACGGTGTCGCGCAGTACGCCATACGCGCTTGCGAGTTGCGGCAAGCGCGTCGAGGGCAGTTGCTGCTGATGAATGCGGTTCTGCTCCTTGAGCGAAAGCGCGAGCAGGCCCCCCAGCACGACGGCCAGAATGGTGATCGAGCCGATGAATGGCTTGTTGCGAATTTGCGACGTAAAGACGCTCATAAACGGAAAACGCCCCTCGGTCGGGCGACCAAAAACCGCGCGAAAAGAAAGGGCCGCGCGTACGTGTGTCAGGGTCCAGGGCGCGGCGCGACAATGGCGGAAGCGGCGGCCTCACGGGTGAGGATGGCGGGAGCGTCATAAGCAAACAGGTTGACGTAGGAAACGTCGCCCCGCAGAACGTCCTCGCGTTTCGTGAGCAACAAATCGAGAACGCTCAGTTTCTTGTCCAGGTCCGCGCCCGTGCCCAGCCGCACTTCCGCCCCGCCCCTCCTATTTAAGCACAGCCCCCCGAAGGGGTCAACGACGATGCGGGCAAGGGGAAACTTGCTTGCCCGGCCAAGCGCCCACGTTAAACATTTGCTTGCTTCCGGCAGTCCCGGAGCAATCATTCGTTTGCCGAGGGGAACGAGCGGCGTTTGCTCATCCTGCACCGTGTCCGCCGCCGGCCCCAGCACGATGAGCGGCAGGCCGGGTTCGGCGGATTCGCTCTTGCGAAACGGCACAAGCGCGCGATCTATCGTGTAAAACACGTTTTCCGTTTGCACGACGGCGACCGGCCGACGCTCCTCGACCGAAACAAGAACGCTGTTTGGCGGCACGCGGCGAACGTGCGCGCGCGCCACGGCCGGCTCCGCTTCCACGGCCTTTTTCAGGCGGGCAGCGGGCAGCAAAACAAGGTTCGTGCGCGGGCGCAGATCAAGCCGGGCCGCAATGCGTTCGGCGGAAATGGTTTGCAGCCCTTCGATTCGTACCGTTCGGACCCACAGGCGAGGCGAAAAAAACAGGGCGGCCAAACTGACGGCGACAAATAGTAGGAGCGAAAGCCGCAAGGCGGCGCGCGCATAGTTGGGCCGAATGCGGTTGCGGCGCCGGGCAAGCAAACGGTTCGCGCGCGCCTGCCGCTTGCCCGGTTCACGCCGGGGCCGAACAACGTCGGCGACGAGCCGGACGGTCAAAGGCGTGAGTGTGGGCGGCGGCGGCACACCTGTTGCGCGCCGCCGGTGGCCGCGCTGACGCTCGGACAGCGGGCGCGGCCCAGCCGGGTCGGGCAGGGTGGGTTCGGGCGGGTCAAGCGAAACGGGCGCGGGCGCTTCGTCGGAGCGGCGGCGGGGGCGTTTGTCCCCGGAGGGCGGCGGGGGCGCGAAGTCCTTCATAGCAGAGTACCCGTGGCGAATCAGGCGTTTTGCCCTTCGAGGGCAAGAACGATCAATCGGTCAAGCAGGGCGGAAAAGGAGATGTCGGCGGCCCGCGCGGCTTTTGGCAGCAGCGAGGTCGGGGTCATGCCGGGAATGGTGTTGACTTCGAGGGTCACGACACCCTCGTCGGTTACAAACATGTCGGTGCGGCTCATGCCACGGCAGCCGAGCAGACGGTGACAAAGCAAAGCGATTTCGCGCGCCTCGTTCGCCGACGTCTCGTCAATGCGGGCGGGCACGATTTCCTCGGCGCCGCTTTCCGAATACTTGGCTTCGTAGTCGAAGAAGCCGTTCGGCGCAACGATCTCGACGGCAGGCAAGGCGACCAGATCGTCATTGCCCAGCACGGCGACGGTGATTTCAGTTCCCTCGATGCGCTGCTCGACCAGAACCGTGTCATCGTAGCGAAAGGCAAGTTCAAGGGCCGCGTCCACGTCACCGGCTTCGCGCACAACCGAGCAGCCGAAGGTGCTGCCCTGCCGGTTCGGCTTGACGATGGCCGGAAAGCCCAGTTGGTCGGCGATCTCGTTTGCGGCCCGCCGAACGCGGCCCCGGTCACGCCGGTAAAACGTCAGGTCGGCGGGCAGGACGACGTTTTCGGTCGAGAGCAGGGCTTTGGTACGCACCTTGTCCATAGCGAGCGCACTTGCGAGTACGCCCGACCCGGTGTAGGGAATGCCCAGCGTTTCGAGAAAGCCTTGAACGGTTCCGTCCTCGCCGCCGGGTCCGTGGAGCGCGATGAAGACCACGTCGGGCCGCTCGGCCTCGTCCGCGCTTGCGAGGGCGGGCAGGTCGGACGTGTCGAGCTCCCAGGCGATGTACTTCATGGGATCGAGCGAGTCCAGCACCTGCCGGCCGGTGGACAAGGAAACGTCGCGCTCGGCCGAGCGTCCGCCCATCAGCACGGCGACCTGAGTAGTGTTCCTCATGGCTGATTTTTTTCCAGGCGCGCGAGCAGCCCGGTAGCGGCAAATCGAATATCGCCCGCGCCAAGCGTGAGCACGAGGTCGCCAGGTCGAACGTCGCTTTCGAGGCGCGTGAGCAGGTCGTTTTTGTCGCCCACAAAGGCGACGAGCAGGCCGGGCTTCGCGGCCCGAACGTGTTCTGCGAGGGCCGCAGACGAGACGCCCGGCAGCGGCTGCTCGCGGGCAAGGTAAATGTCGGTCAGGTAAACGGCGTCGGCATTTTCGGCCAGTGCGGACGCAAATTCATCCATCAAATCACGGGTGCGAGACGGCAGATGCGGCTGAAACACGGCCACGATGCGCCGGTCGGGGTAGGCGGCACGGGCGGCCTGAAGCGTGGCGCGCAGTTCGGTCGGGTGGTGCGCGTAGTCATCCACGAGGAGCACGCCCCCGGCCTCGCCGATGATCTCGAAGCGACGGCCGGTGCCGGTAAATGCTTCCAGACCGGCGATAATTCTGTCGAGCGGCACGCCGAGCGCGAAGCCGACGCCGGCCGCCGCGAGCGCGTTCAAAACGTTGTGCCGGCCGGGAACGTTGAGGCGGACGTGGCCCACGGGTTCGCCCCAGCGAACCAGCGTAAACGTCGGCCGCGGCGTGTCCGTGTCCACGCTCGCCGCCATCACGTCGGCATCCGCGCCCGGCCCGTACAAACCGTAGGTGGAAACGGCCGTGCCGTCGCGCGCGGCACGCAGCAGGTTCAGCGATTTTTCATCGTCCGCGCAAACGATGAGCGTGCCGCCGCGCCCGACCTGCCCGACGAACCGCTCGAAAGATGCGATCACGTGGGCCTCGTTGCCGTGATAATCCAGGTGGTCCGCCTCGACGTTCAGCACCACGGCGATGTGTGGGTGCAGGTAAAGAAAACCGTCGTACGCCTCGCACGCCTCGGCCACGACCACGTCGCTTTTGCCCGCGCGGGCATTGCCGTTCAGGGCGGGAAGGTCGCCGCCCAGGAAAACGGTCGGGTCCAGTTCGGCCGCGAGCAGGATGGACGCTACCATGCCGGTCGTGGTCGTTTTGCCGTGCGTGCCGGCAATGGCGACGCTGCGCCCGCCGCTCGCTAGCGCCCCCAGCAGTTCGGGCCGGCGCAAAACCGGCAAGCCGCGCCCGCGGGCGGCGGCCACTTCCGGGTTCGCGCTTGGCACGGCGTCGGAAACGATGACGGCCCGCGCGTCGCCCAGATTGGACGCTTCATGTTCCGTGAACACGCGAACGCCGGACGCCTCCAATCGGGCGCGAACGGCGGGCGCGATGCCGGGGTCCGCGCCCGACACCGGCCGGCCGCGCGCGGCAAGAACCTGCGCGAGCGCGCTCATGCCCGCCCCGCCCACGCCCACGAAGTACAGCGGACCGTCCGGCACGCCTGCGGGAACGTCGGTCGGGATCGCTTGCGCTTGGTGACTTTTCATGCTTCCCATGCGCGCATTTCCCGCGCGCGGGCGCGCTCCTTGCCCGGATTGCGGCGGCGGCGCTGCGAACGTTCTTCGTCCACATGGTACGGGTGGCGCGAAACGTTCAGCAAAATCCCCACGCCGAGCAGCGTGGTCACGAGGGAGGACCCGCCGAACGACAAAAACGGCAGCGGCACGCCCGTGGCCGGCAGCGACGCGGTCACCACGCTGATGTTGATCAACGCCTGAACCGAAATCATGCCGGTAATGCCCGTCGCCAGCAGCTGGCCGAAGCGGTTTTTGGTACGGCTCGCAATGTGAAAGCCGCGCGCGGCGAACACGAGGAACACCGCGAGCACGCCGCAGGTCCCGGCAAGCCCCAACTCCTCGCCCACGATGGCGAAGATGAAGTCGGTACGCTGAGCAGGCAAATTCCCCCGCAGTTTTTCACGCGATTCGCCGAAGCCGACCCCTGTCAAACCGCCGGTCCCCAGCGCGATCTGGCTGTGCTGAATCTGGTAGCCGGCGTTCTGCGGATCGGCAGACGGGTTCACGAACGTCGTCACGCGCTCCCAGCGGTCCTGGCTGCGCAACGCGAGGCCGAAGCCGCAAACCGCCAGAATAGCCACAATAGTGGCTACCCAGCGCGTTTTCGCCCCGGCCGTGAACAGCAGCAGAACGAGCGTCAGCACGAGGGTGATTGCCGTTCCCAGGTCGGGCTGGAGTTCCACGGGCAGAACGACGAAGATCAGGACGCCCATAAGCAGCGGAACGACGCCGCGCCATAAATTGCGCATCAGGCCGGGGTTCGCGGCCAGCGCGTGCGACAGGTACAGCACGAGCGCGAGTTTCGCCATTTCGGACGGCTGCAACTGAAACGGACCGAATTTGAGCCATCTTTGCGCTCCCTGCGCCCAGTGCCCCATCACCAGCACCACGGCCAGCAGCGCGATGGTCGCCACCATGCCGGCGACCGCGACCCGGCGCAGTTTCCAGTACGACACGCGCATCAAAACGAACAGGCCGATCATGCCGACCACGGCCGCGACCGCCTGGCGCTTGAGGAAAAACAGCGGGTCGTAGCCCGTGTATTCTACTTCGCTTGCGAAAGCATAGGAGGCGTTGAAGACCATCACGACGCCGAAGCCGAGCAAAACGAGCGTGACGATAAAAAGCCACCAGTCCGGCGCGAACTGCTTGTCCGCCGCGCGCGAATGCTTTCCCGCCGTCGCCTCCCCACCCTGCCCGGTTTTGCCGTGCATTGCTGCTGTCGTCATGCCGCCGCCTCCTGCCGGGAACGCACGGATGCGAGTGCGCGCACCGCGTCCCGAAAAACCTGGCCCCGCTGCTCGAAGCCCGTAAACATATCGAACGACGCACAGCCCGGCACGAGCATCACCGTGTCGCCCGGCCGCGCGAGGACCGCCGCCTGCTCGACCGCGCCGGGCAGCGTGTCCGCGAAGGCAATGTCGTTCCCGTCCATACCAGCCGCCGTCAGCGCGCCCGCGAGTTCGCGCGCCGACGCCCCAATGAGAACTACCTTGCGCGCGCGTTTGTTCACGGCGCGCGCCATGTCGCCCAAGTCGCCACCCTTGTGAATGCCACCCATGATAGCGACGACCAAGCCGCCAGCCGCCTCCAGTGAGGCCGCGACCGCCACCGGGTTCGTACACATCGAATTGTTCACGTAACGCACGCCGGCAACGTCCGCGACCGGCTCCATACGGTGCGCGACGCCCTTGAAGGCGCGAACTGCGGACTCGATGGCGTCAATGCCGATGCCGAAAGCGGACGCCATGCACGAAGCCGCCAGCACGTTGGCAACGTTGTGCAAACCCGGCATGGGAACTTCGACGCAGGCCATCAATTCTTGGTCCGCCACGGTCGCCTTGTTCCCGTCATGCGACGGGCCGACAAGCCACAAAACGCCGTCTTGCAGGTATGTGCCGTCGGTGATGTGCCGCAACGAGAACTCGCGTCGTCGCCCGCATCCGGTTCTTTCCGCATAGCGCAGCACGTTCTCGTCGTCGGCGTTTAGCACAGCCACGTCACCCGGTTCCTGCGCGGCAAACAGACGCGACTTGGTGCGGGCATATTCCTCAAAATCCGCGTGGCGGTCCAGATGGTCGTCGGAGATGTTCAGCCACGCAGCGACTTTGGGGCGGAACGTTTCGACCCACTCTAACTGAAAAGAGGAGATTTCGGCGACGATCACGGCGTCGGCGGGAGCCTCGACGGCGGCCCGAATGAGCGGCAGGCGCTTGCCTTCGTCCTCGGCGATGTTGCCGGCGACCCAGGTTTGCAGCCCGGCTTCGCGGCAGATCGCGCCGAGCAAGGCGGTCGTGGTCGTCTTACCGTTCGTGCCGGTGATGGCGAGAATGGGCGCGCGCGCCAAGCGGTACGCGACCTCGATCTCGCCCAGAACGGGCACGCCGCGCCGGACGGCCTCGACAAGCGGCGGCGCACTTTTCGGCACGCCGGGGCTGGGAACGACCAGGTCCGTCGCGCTCCAATCCACGTCACCGGTGCCGAGCGCGAGCGAAACGCCGTTTCCGAGGGCGCGCGCGGCGGCGACCGCTTCGGCGTTCAGCGCGGCTTCGGGCTTGGCATCGTACACGCGAACGGTCGCGCCCTGGTTCAGCAGCACCTCCGCCGTCGCCAAACCGGTCGCGGCAAGCCCGATCACGGCAATGCGCTTGCCGGCAAACTCGCTCACTGCCCCACCCCGCCCATTGCGCCGAATCGCACGGGCGACAACTGCGGCGCGAGCAAAATGCCCAGCGCGGCGGCGAGCAGGCCGACAATCCAGAAGCGGGCCACGACCCGCGTTTCCGGCCAGCCCAACTCCTCGAAGTGGTGATGCAGCGGCGCGCGGCGAAACACGCGGTTCGCCTTCGCGTACTCGATGCCGCGCCGGATTCTGCGCCACTTAAACACGTAACGCTGAAGCAGCATCGAGCCGATTTCGAGCAGGTAAACGAACCCGACGACGAACAGCAGCAGTTCCTGCTTGGCGGCGATGGCCGCCGCCGCCAGTCCCATCCCGATGGCGAGGCTGCCCGTGTCGCCCATAAAAACGCGCGCCGGGTGCGCGTTGAACCACAAAAAGCCCGCGCAGGCCCCGGCAAGTGCGCCGTAGAAAAGCCCGACTTCCGGCGCGAACACGCCTACCGTTGCGCCCAGCGTGAGTGAAATGATCAGCGTCACGCCCGGCAGCAGGCCGTCCAGGCCGTCGGTAAAGTTCGCCGCGTTGCCGAAGCCGCAGATGTAAAGAATGCCGAGCGCGTAGTACCAGACGCCCAGATTGACCTCGTGCCCGAAGAAAACAAGCGCGGTCGTCACGCCCGGCTGCTCCCGTTGCGCAAGGACGAGCAGGAAAAGGGCGGCGACAACGACCTGAAGGGCGAGTTTGACGCGCTCGCTCAGACCCGCCTTATTCTGCTTTTTGCGCGCCTTGCCCAGGTCGTCCAGAACGCCGATCAGGCCCGCGAAAACAAAGGCGCCCGTGACGCCAAGCAGCCGCACCGGACTGAGGTTTGTCGGCCCGGCGGGAACAGCGGCGGCGGCGAGGCAGATGGCAAGGACGCCCGCTCCGATGATGAGCAGTCCGCCCATCGTGGGCGTGCCCTGCTTGGCCTGGTGGGATGCGGGCGCATCGCCGCTGACGGGTTGGCGCGCTTTGGCGGCGGCCAGCGCCTTGACAGCCGGGCCGCCGAAGGCGAGCACGAGCACGGCCGACGCAAGAAACGCGAGCGCGAAAGGAACGGGGTTCATGTACCAGCCTGCCCGGTGGCGGGAAAGGAAGTCGTGTCCGTTCCCGACTCCGGGGCAGCCGGAAGCGCGGCGGGCGAAGGCTTCGATGCGGCCGGAATGCCGGCCTTCCCAGAACGGGACGCGGGAACGGACACGGCTTCCTCGTTCGGAAACGTGTAGTAGATCAGGTAGCGTTTGTCGTCCTTGATGATGGTCTGCTTTTGCATGGCCGCGTACGCGCGCTCTCGTTTTATTGTCCGCGTTCCAGGGCGTCCAGGACGAGCGACGCGCCGCCGAAGATGCCCGCGTCGTCGCCCAGTTCCGCCCCGACGATGGGGCACACGTCAATCATCGTCGTGATCGCGTTCGCGCGGGCCGAGCGGCGGATCGGCTCCAGGATCAGGTCGCCGGCAAGGGCGACGCCCCCGCCCACGACGACCATTTCCGGGTTGAGCAGGTTCACCATCGAGGCGATTCCCAGGCCCACGTAGTAACCGGTTTCCTCGAAGGTTTCAAGCGCGAGAGCGTCGCCTTCGCGCGCCGCATCCGCGATGTCCTTGGGCGTGAGCAGGTGCCAGTCGTAGCCGACCTTTTCCGCCAAAGCCGATTTGCGGCCCGTACAGATTTTGCGCGCGGCACGCTCGGTGATGGCCGCGATCTGCGCCATGCTTTCCAAACTCCCGAAGGCCGCCGCGCCGCCCCTTCCACCAGCCGCGATGATGATGTGGCCGATCTCGCCCGCCCCGCCGGTCGCGCCCGTCCACAGATGGCCGTTCAAAATGATGCCCCCCCCGATGCCTGTGCCGAGGGTCAGCATGACCATGCTGCGTACGCTACGCCCCGCTCCAAATCGAAACTCACCCAACGCGGCCACGTTCGCGTCGTTGCCCATCAGAACGGGCAGGCCGATCTTTTGCGCGACCGGGTCGGCAAAGGCGATGTTGCGGTACGGCTTGGCGTCAGAGGTGTAAAAGTTAGGCGCCCACAACACCATTTTGCCGGCCGGATCAATGTGGCCGGGCACGCCCATGCCTAGGCCGGCAATTTCTTCCCTTTTGATGCCCGCTTCTTGAATGGCGGCCTGGGCGGCGAGGACGCACTGCGCGGCCGTGCTGTCCACGCCCTCGCTCGCCTTAGATTGGGCGCGGCCTCCCCCCAGTTGCTTGCCGCTTCGGTCCATCACGGCCGCCCGAACGTTCGTGCCGCCCAGGTCCAGCCCCAAAACGTACGGGGCGTCGTTGTTCATCTCCACGACGGATGTCGCTCCTCCCCAAATTCTCCCCCGGCCGCCCCGACCATTCCCAAAAGCGGCCCAGGTGGGGGCAAGTGGTGGCGGGGGGCGTTTCACGCCGACCGGCCGCGCTTAGTATAGCCAGCCGCGAAACGGGGTGTCAACCACGCGAAGGCAAACGTTCGAGGCGAACAAAACACAAGATATTGAGCGTCGTTGCGTCTTGACACGCACATCCTGTAGCTGTTGACAAAAAAAACGGACGATTTCGCTGGCCGGGGTTGACACCTGGAGGCACATGGGGGACAATCAGCCCGGTGGCGGCAAGGGGAGACTGGGTGGAGGCAAAGGGTTGTTCCGGGGAGCGCACTATCATTCGGTGGATGACAAGGGAAGGGTCATCATACCCCTACGCTTTCGAAGCGAACTGGGCACGACGTTCGTGATCACCAAAGGCTTGGGCGGCTGCTTGTTCGTGTACCGCGAAGCCGATTTTCGCGCGATGGAGGACAAGTTCGGCGCGCAGCCCGCGCTGGACAAGCACACGATCCGGCTCCAAAGGTGGTTTTCGGCCGAGGCGCTCGAAACCCAGGTGGACAATCAGGGCCGCGTCGCCATTCCCGCGAACCTGCGCGACTTCGCGGGGATCGAGGAAGACGTGGCGATTGTCGGTGCCGGCAACCGCATCGAGGTGTGGAGCAAGGCCGGCTGGGACGCGTTCAGCGACAGCGTGAGCGACGACGACATCATGGAAAGCGCGGCCGAAATCGGGCTGGGCAAGTTTTAACGCATCGTGGCGACAACTACCTACCATACGCCGGTTCTGCTTGCCGAATCGCTTGACTATCTCGCGCTCGCGCCGGGGCGGCGCGTGGTGGACGCGACCCTCGGCGGCGGCGGCCACGCGTACGCGATTGCCGAACGCCTCGCGCCCGGCGGCGTTTTGCTGGGATTGGATCAGGACGTGGAGGCCGTCGCCCATGCCGGGAAGCGACTTGCGCACCTTGAAGATTCGGTGACGGTGAAATTGGTGCAGGCGAACTTCGCCCGGCTCGAAGACGTGCTGGCCTCTCAGGGTTTGCCACAAGTGGACGGAGTGATTCTCGATTTGGGCGTGTCCTCGCACCAACTGGACACGCCTTCGCGTGGTTTCGCGTTTCGCTACAACGGCCCGCTCGACATGCGGATGAACCCGGCCGGCGGGGGTGAAACGGCGGCCGATCTGGTGAACCGGCTGCCCGAAGACGAACTGGCGCGGCTGCTGTTCACCTACGGCGAGGAGCCGCGCGCCCGACGGATCGCGGCCGAAATCGTTTCTCAGCGCGCGCAAAAGCCGCTCGCCACCACCGAGGATTTGGTGGACGCGGTTCGGGGAGCGATGCCGCTGCGCACGCGGCCGGGCGAAATCCACCCAGCCACGAAAACGTTTCAGGCGGTGCGAATCGCCGTGAATCGGGAACTCGACGTTTTGCGGGTTGTGCTGGAGCAGGCGGCCAGCGCGCTGTCTCCCGGCGGGCGACTCGTCGTGATCGCGTACCACTCGCTGGAAGATCGCATCGTGAAAACGGTTTTGAACGCGCTTGCCGGGAAGCGGGAAAACACGGATTTTCCCGACGTTGCGCCGCCGCCCGCCCCGCTCCTGACGCTGCTGACGAAAAAACCGGTCGGGCCGGGCGAAAACGAGGTGCGGGCAAACCCGCGCGCGCGCAGCGCGAAACTGCGGGCCGCTGAACGAGTGGCGAACTGACACGCAAAAGGAGAGGAGGACGCAGATCATGGTAACGGCAGAGCGGCAGAGCGGCAGCGGCGGGGTCACAACCGAATCCGCGGCAACCACGACAAGTACGCAGCAGCAGCCCGGAAAAAGCCAGGGTAGCGGCGGAAGCGTTCCGCTGCCGGCCACGGCTTCGTCTTCTTTATTGGTTCGCCCGCTTCCGGCCGTGCGCGCCTCCGCACATCCGCAGGAGCCGCCCGCCCCGCGCCATGCGCCGCCCCGGCCGGGAGCGCGCCGCCGGCAGGGACAGCGCACGCAGTGCCGCAGCCTGTGGCGCGAGCCAATGACCGCCGCCGTGCTGGTCGGCACCGTTCTCGTGTCCCTGCTTTGCGTGTACGTGTACGCTTACGCACGCGTGGCGGCGGCGGGCTTCGAGGCGTCCCGGATGCGCCGCGCGCTCGCCGGGGCGCGGCAGGAGGAACAGAACCTGCGCGCCCGAATCAGTACCCTGTCGCTGCCCGGCACGGTTGCGAGCCGGGCAAAAAGCCTGGGGATGGAAATGGCCCCGCCCGAAGCCACGCAGGTGCTTTCCACAAGCGAACCTGCCGCCGCGTCGCGGCAGCCTTAAACAAAACGAAGAGCGCGGCGCGCGCGCGCAAAAGCAGAACATGGCAACAAGACCCGCGATTCCCACGACCCGAAAAACGTACCCCAGCGCCCCCGAAGCCGGCGCGCACCGAAACTCCCAGCGCGGCGGCAACGGCGGCGAGCGCAGCCGGAGGGCAAACGCGCGGCGGCGCGGCGACGCGCGAATCGTTTCGCCTGCTCAGCGCGTGGTTTGGGTGTTCGGCGCGGTCGCGCTTGGCTACGCCGCGCTGGCCGGGCGGCTCGTCTATATCCAGGTCGGCGAGCACGAACGCTACGTTCGGATGGCCCAAAACCTGCGCGAACATACCCGCACGCTGCTCGCCGGACGCGGCGCGCTGCTTGACCGCGACGGTACCGTTCTGGTGCGCAACGAGCCGGCTGGCGACATCATCCTCGATCCCAACTTTTGGTACGAGAATCTTCCCCAGACCCCGAAACCTGTGCGGACGCGGCGGCGTCTGCCTTTTCTTCAGGCGGGCCTGCTGCCAGGCCGGGCAGAGCCAGCGGACATACCCCCTGCCGACCCCGCGTTGGATGCTGCCGCCATCGTCGCCGAGCAGCGCAAAACCGCGCTCGATGGGCTGGCGGCCTGCATTCCCAATCTTGACGTTGCCGCGCTGGCCGAAAAGATCGGCCGGCGCAACAAGGCGGGCCGCCTTTGCACGCTTGACGTGCGGCGTCAGGTGGACGCGGCCACGGCCGACAAAGTCCGCAAGGCCAATCTGCCGGGCGTCGGCGTGCTGCCGTCCGCGCGTCGCGTCGCGCTGAACGGCGAACTGGCGTCTCACCTGCTGGGCTACACCGACATTGACGGCACGGGCATCGAAGGTTTGGAGCGTGGCCTCGACGCGGCCCTGCGGGGCAAGCCGGGCGTGCTCGAAGCCGAGTTCGACGGGCGCGGCCGGCCGATTCCGGGCACGACCACCCGCGAGCAGGCGCCGCAGCCCGGCGACGACATCGTTTTGACGATTGACGCGCGGCTTCAGCATGACGTTCAAAACGCGCTCCGGGCGGCCTACGAAAAGCACCGCGCCGAGGCCGCGACCGCCATCGTCCTCGACCCGCGCACCGGGGACATTCTCGCCCTGGCGAACTACCCCGCCTACAACGTCAACCAGCGCGGCGACTATTCGGCTGCGTGCCGGAATAACCGCGCGGTAACGTTGTCGTACGAGCCGGGTTCCACGCTCAAGGTCATCACCATAGCCGCCGCGCTTGAGGAAAACAAGGTTTCGCTCACGTCCTCCTTTTACTGCGGCGGCAGCCGGCAGATCGGCGGGTACACCATCCACTGTGCGCACGGCGAAAAGCATGGGACCGAAAACTTGACCGGCGTCATTCAGAACTCGTGCAACCTGGCGACGGCCGAGGCAGCGTTCCGGCTGGGCAAAGACACGCTTTGGAACTACGAGCGCCTCTTCGGCTTCGGCGCGCGCACCGGCGCGGGTCTGCCCGCCGAAAGTCCGGGCCAACTTTCCCCTTCCAAAAAATGGTCCGACATTCAGCTCGCAAACGTCGCCTTCGGCCAGGGCATCGGAGTCACGTCGCTGCAACTCGCCGCCGCCTACGCCGCCATCGCCAATGACGGCGTGTGGATGCGCCCGCGCATCGTGCGCGGCGCCCGCTCCGGCGACGGCGCGGCGGCGGGAGCCATTCAAGAAATCGCTCCTGATGCCGGCCGCCGCGTCGTGTCCCCTGACGTCGCCCAAACGATGCGCCGCATGCTGGAAACCGTGATCGAACACGGGACGGGCACGGCGGCCCTGCTGGACGGCTACTCGGCGGGCGGCAAAACCGGCACGGCCCAGATCGCCGAACACCACCACTATTCGGGCAAGTACGTTTCCTCGTTCGTCGGTATGGCCCCGGCGAGCCATCCGCAGTTCGTGATTTTGGTGGCCGTGACCGCGCCCACGCGGGGCGGCTATTTCGGCGGCGTGGTCGCCGCGCCGGTCTTCAAGGAGATCGCCGAAAAGGCGCTGCTTGCCCGCCGCACGCCCCACGACCGCGCCCCGCGCACGCGGAGAAACCAAAAAACGACGCCCGCGAGCAGCGTCCACGACGATTAACGCCGGCCGCGCGCGCCGTGATATACCAGTAAACCTTCGCGTGTTTCCTTGATGACGATGCAACTGGGACAACTGGCGCAAGCGGTAAACGACGCGACCCTGGTCGAGGCGGCGGACACGGACGTGAGCGGGCTGGCCTACGATTCGCGCGCGGTCCGCCCCGGTTTTTTGTTCGTGGCCGTGCCGGGCGAGCGTTTCGACGGGCACGAATTCATCGTGACCGCGCTGGGCGCGGGGGCCGCCGCCGCCGTCGTTCAGGCCGACCGGGCCGGCGATTTCGCCGCCCTCGGCGTGCCGCTCCTCGTCGTGCCCGACGCGCGAGCCGCGCTCGCTCCCCTCGCCTGCCGCTTTTACAGCGATCCGACGCACCGCCTGTTTTTGGCGGGCGTGACCGGCACGAACGGCAAAACGACCACGGTTCGGCTGATAGACAGCATCGCGCGCGCGGCCGGCGATGTGACCGGAGTCGTCGGCACGCTGGGCGCGACTATCGCGGGGCAGGCGTTGCCCGGCGAGCGCACGACGCCGGAAGCGCCCGACCTGCAAAACCTGTTCGCGCAAATGGTGGAGGCGGGCGCGGCCTCGGCGGCTATCGAGGTCGCCTCGCACGCGCTCGCGCTCGGCCGAACGGACGGCTGCGCCTTTGACGTGGTCGTGTTCACCAACCTGACGCAGGACCACCTGGATTTTCACGGCACGATGAACGCCTACCGCGACGCCAAAGCGCGCCTGTTCACGGACTATGCGGAGGCAGCGTGGGCGGCTGGTAAAACGTTCACGGCTGTCGTGAACGCCGACGACGCGGCCGGGCAACACTATGCCCGGATCACGCGCGCGGACCGCGTGCTGCGCTACAGCGCGCAGGGTGCGATGGAGGCCGACATCACCCTGTCCGACCCGCGCCTGTTCGTGGACCGCATCACCTTCACGGCTCACACCCCGGCCGGCGAGGTGCCGGTCGCGCTCGGCTTCGGCGGCGCGTTCAATGTCGAAAACGCGCTCGCGGCGGTCGGTTACGGCGTGGCGCGCGGTTTGCCTGTCGCGGTCATCGCGCAGGGGCTGACCGAGTGCCCGCCCGTTCCGGGACGCTTTCAGCCGGTGCGGTCCGGGCAGGATTTCGCGGTTCTGGTGGACTACGCCCACACGCCCGACGGGCTGGAAAACGTTCTTCGTTCGGCCCGGCCGCTCACGCCCGGCCGCCTGTTCGTCGTGTTCGGCTGCGGCGGCAACCGGGATAAAACCAAGCGGCCCCTCATGGGCGGCATCGCCAAACGCCTTGCCGATGTTGCCGTCGTCACCTCCGACAATCCGCGCCGCGAGGAGCCGGAAGCGATTTTGGACGACATCCTGGCCGGGATGGGCGAGGACGCGGGCGCGGCAGGGCGCGTTTTGCGCGAGGCCGACCGCCGCGCGGCCATCGCGCTCGCCGTACGCGACGCGCGGGCGGGCGACACCATCGTCATTGCCGGCAAGGGGCACGAGGATTACCAGATCATCGGCGACACTAAGCACCCCTTCGACGACGTGACCGTCGCCACCCAGGAGATCGCCCGATGCTCCGCCCGCTGACCCTCGACGAGATCGCCGAAGTCACGAGCGGCGCGGTCGTTCATGGCGACGGCGAGGAAACCGTCACGTCCGTTTCGACCGACACGCGCACGATCCGGCCCGGCGCGCTTTTCGTTGCCCTGAAGGGCGAACGGCACGACGGCCACGCCTACGTGGCGGCGGCAGCGGCAGCCGGGGCCGGGGCCGTGCTGGTCGAACGCGCCCTCCACGCCGACGTGCGCGAGGTCGTGGTTTCCGACACGCTGCGCGCCTATGGTGACATTGCCCGCTTCCTGCGCGACACGTTCGCCGGCCCGGTCGTGGCTGTGACCGGGAGCGTCGGCAAAACGACCACCAAGGAGATGATCGCGCAGGTTTTGGAACGCGCCTTCGCGGTCCACAAAAGCGAGGCGAACCACAACAACGAGATCGGCGTTCCCCAAACACTTTTTAGCCTGACCGACCGGCATAACGCGCTCGTGCTCGAAATGGGGATGCGCGGGCCGGGTCAGATCACGCGACTGTGCGAGATTGCCGGCCCGACAATCGGCGTCATCACGAACATCGGCCTGTCGCACGTCGAGATGCTCGGCTCGCCCGAAGCCATCGCGGACGCTAAGGGCGAACTGCTCCAGGAGTTGCCGAGCGACAACGGCTGCGCCGTTCTGCCCAAAGGCGATGCCCACTTCAACAGGCTGCGCACGCGCTATCACGGCGCGACGCTTTCCTGCGCCCTGGACGACCCGGCCGCCGACCTGAGCGCGACCGACCTGGCCCGCCACGAAAACGGCTGGCGGTTCACGGTTCACACGCCGTGGGGCCGCACCAAGATGTTTTTGCCGTCGGCGGGCCGCTTCAACGTGGAAAACGCCCTTTTCGCGGTCGCGGTCGGTGGTCACTTGAACGTTCCGCTCGCGTCCATCGCGCACGCGCTCGCCGGCTGGACCGCGCCCGCGATGCGCCTGGAAGTCGTGACCACGCCGGGCGGCATCACGCTGTTGTCGGATGCCTACAACGCCTCGCCCGCCTCGATGAAGGGCGCGCTCGAAACCCTGCGCGACATTCCCGGCGCGCGTCGGCGCGTCGCCGTACTGGGCGAGATGCGCGAACTGGGCGACTTCGCCGAAGCGGGCCACGCGGACGTGGGGCGCGCGGCGGCCGGGGCGAACCTCGATCTGCTCGTTTGCGTCGGCGGGCCGCACGTAAATGCTCTTGCTGACGCCGCGCGCGCGGCCGGTCTTTCCCCAGCCGCGATTCGCGCCTTTGCCGACACGGAAGAAGCGCGGGCCGCCCTGCCCGCCCTCCTCGCGCCCGGCGACGCCGTGCTGGTCAAAGGCTCGCGGGCAATGGCGATGGAAACCATCGTACGCGATCTGACCGCCACGCTCAACACCGGCGAGGAACCCGAAGCCTGAAATGTCCGAATTGCGCTGGCACCCCGTTCTGGAAGAGTGGGTCATCACGGCCACGCAGCGGCAGGACCGTACGTTTTTCCCGCCGCCCGACTACAACCCGCTCGCGCCGACCAAACCGGGCGGCTTTCCGACCGAAGTTCCCGCGGCCGACTTTGACATCGTCGTTTTCGAGAACAAGTTCCCCAGCCTGCGGCGCGAGCCGCCCGCGCCGGCCGTCGAAGCGACGCCCCTGTCGCCGGTCGCGCCCGCGCAGGGAATCTGCGAGGTCGTCGTCTACACGCCGGACGCGGCGGCGACGCTCGCCACGCTTCCCGTCGGCAAAATTGAGAACCTGATCCACGTTTGGACGGACCGCTACGTCGAATTGGGCAAGCGCGACTTCATCCAATTCGTTTACATTTTCGAGAACAAGGGCCGCGAGATCGGCGTCACGCTCGTGCATCCGCACGGGCAGATTTACGCCTACCCGTTTGTCCCGCCGCGAATCCAAACGGAGTTGGCGGCGTGCGAGCGGCACCAAGAGGCTCACGGGGTGAACTTGCTGGAAGGCGTGCGGGATCAGGAAATCAGCGACGGGCGGCGGCTCGTTTTGGAAAACGAGCACTTCGTCGCCTTTATTCCGTTTTTCGCGCGCTCCCCCTACGAAACGTGGGTTTTGCCGAAAGCCCCTCGCCGCTCGCTCGCGGACTTCGGGCCGGGCGAACCCCACGCGCTCGCCGAATTGCTCAAGGCGCTGCTGACCAAGTTCGACAACCTGTTCGGTTTCTCGCTGCCCTACATTATGTGCATGCACCAGGCGCCGACGGACGGGAAAAACTACGACCACTATTTGTGGCACATCGAGTTTTATCCGCCCCACCGGACGAAGGACAAGTTGAAGTACCTGGCCGGCAGCGAGGCGGGCGCGGGCGCGTTCATCAACGACACGCTCGCCGAGGAAAAAGCGGCCGAACTGCGCGACCGGGAGCCGAAGGGCACGCAGCCACCCTCGTCCTCATAGCCGCGAAGGGCGGGGCAGGCTAAAATTGGGGTGGAGGTTTTTGCTATCATGCGCTCCCCGCTCCCATTCCCGCTTTGCGCCGCCGCGTTCCTCGTCCTCGCCGCCGCCGCTTCCGGCTGTTCCAAGCGCACGGCATCCGAGGCCACTGACACCGTTTCGCCCGCGAACACCGCACCTGCCACGAACACGACGCCGACCGTCGGGGGCGTGCCCGCCGACGATCACCAGGTCGAGCACGGCAAGCCGGGCAGCCCGCAGGACCCGTCCGCTTTGGAACGACCGCTTACCGGCCAGGTGGTGATTCCGCCCGGCATGACGCCCGGCGCGTCCGGCCTCACGCCCACGCCCGCGCTCGACCAGAAAATCGCCAAAGCGGAACGCTCCGGCGGCAAAAAATCGCTCGCGGCGGCCTATGCCGAGCGCGGGCAGGCGCGCTTGAACGATGACGCCGCCGCGCCGCGCGCCAAGTATCCGGCCGCCCTCCAGGACTTCCGCCGCGCCCTCAAACTCGACCCCGCCAACGCCGAGGCCAAGCGGAGCGCGGATACCATCGTCGCCATTTACAAGAGCATGGGCCGCCCCGTGCCCGGCGGCTAACGTTTGGCCTTGTCTGCATCGTCCGCATCGTCCGCGCGGGAAGAAAGCGAGCGCGCCGCCGCTCTCGCGCGCCTGTGGGACGAGTTCGCGCGGCTTAACCACGCACACTTCGGCGGCGCGCTCACGCTTGGCGAGATCGTGCTGTCGTCGCGCAAGCAGTACGGCGGATATTATCGCAAGGACAAGAACCGCATCGTGATCTCGTGGCGTGCCTATCAAGAGCACGGGTGGGAGGAGATCGTCCACACGCTGCGCCACGAAGTCGCCCACCTGGTCCACTTCGACCACTCCCAAGCGTTCTGGGAACTGGCCGCCGGTCTGGGCTGCACGCGCCGCCACGCGCTCCCGCCCCTTGCCCGCCCGGCCACCTACACGCGCTACGTCTACGAGTGCCCGGCCTGCCACGGCCGCGTGTTCCGGCGGCGGCGGATCACGCGCCGCGCCTCGTGCGGCCGGTGCGCCAAAGGCTTCGATCCTGCCTTTCTGCTACGACCCGTTCCTCGCTAAAGCTACTGCGCGCACCACGCTGCTGAGCGACGTGGGCATAAGCCCCATTCGAGCAAAACGGACAGTCGGTTGCGGAAGCCGACCAGATACAGGGGGGGCGGAAATGTCACTTGGTGCGAGGGCAGCCGTCGCGTACTCAGGGTCGCGGCGACGGCGAAGCAGCCGCCAGAATGACGACGCGCGGCCGGGAGGGTAGGTCCTGCATGGCGGCCCGCTTCGCGTCCGCAATTGCCGGGGCTATGAAAAGCCCCGTCTCGGGGGCGCGAAGCGCGCCAACCGTCCTGCGGACGGAAATGCCTTGGCGAGCGAGCGTGGGCTGTGTTCCTCTCGGTTCTCCCGTCCGCAGGACGGTTGGCGCGCTTCGCGCCCCCGAGACGGGGCTTTTCATAGCCCCGGCAATTGCGGACGCGAAGCGGGCGTCACGGCTCGCGCCAAACGCGGCCCTCGCCCAAAAGGTCGTTGGCCTTGCCCGGTCCCCAGGTTCCCTTGAAGTACGGCACGACATCGCCGGGGCGCGTTTTCCACGCGTCAAGGACCGGCGACAGCAGGTTCCAGGCGGCCTCCACCTCGTCGCCGCGCGCGAAGAGCGATGCGTCGCCCCGGATCGCGTCGAGGAGAAGCCGCTCGTAGGCGTCGGCGATGGGCGCGTGCGGAAAAGAGTCCTTGTAGGCGAACTCCATGTCAACCGGCGTGAGGCGCATGGCCGGGCCGGGTTCCTTCGCGCCGACCTGCAAAACGATGCCCTCGTCCGGCTGAATGCGCAGCACGAGGACGTTGGGTCGAACGCCGGTACGCTCCATTTTGGCAAACAGCACCTGCGGAATCGGCTTGAAGGTGATGGCAACCTCGGTGACGCGCCGGGGCAGGCACTTGCCCGCGCGCACGAAGAACGGCGTGCCGCCCCAGCGCCAGTTGTCAATATGCAGGCGCAGCGCGGAGAACGTTTCGGTGGTCGAGTCGGGCGGCACGCCCTCCTCGGTCCGGTAGCCGTCGTACTGCCCCCGAACGGTCGCGTGCGGCACGTCGGCGGGCGGGATGGGGCGAATGGCGCGCAGCACCTTGACCTTTTCGTCGCGCACGCTGCCGGCGTCGAGGGCGACCGGCGGCTCCATCGCGCACAGGGTCAGGATTTGCAGGGCGTGGTTCTGAATGATGTCGCGCGTGATGCCCGCTTCGTCGAAATAGTTGCCGCGCCCTTCCAGCCCGATGCTTTCGGCCACCGTGATCTGGACGTGGTCCACGTAATTGCCGTTCCACAGCGGCTCGAACAGTTCGTTGGCGAATCGGAAAACGAGGATGTTTTGAACGGTTTCCTTGCCCAGGTAATGGTCAATCCGGTAAACCTGGTCCTCGGAAAAGCGGCGCAAAATCGTCTGGTTGAGCCGGTGGGCCGTGGCAATGTCGTAGCCGAACGGCTTTTCGACGATCACGCGCGCCCACATTCCGCAATTGTCCTTCATCTGCGACAGTTTGGCCTGCCCCAGGTGTTCGATCACCATCTCGTATTGTTCGGGCGGGATGGCGAGATAATACAGACGGTTGCACGGCGTGCCGCGCTCCTTGTCCATCGCATCGAGGCGTTCGGCGAGCGCATGATAGCCTTCCGCCTTGTCGAATTCGCCGCGCTGGTAAAAGCACAGGGCGGCGAATTCGTTCCACTTGTCGTCGTCGGTGGGCAGTTTGGGCGCGAACTTCTCGATGGCGGCCTTGAGGTCGGCCCGGAAAACGTCGTCGTTCTTGTCCCGTCGCGCGTAGGCGAGAAGCGCGAAGTTCGCGGGGAGCAGGTTTTCGCGGAACAGGGTGTACAGCGCGGGCGCGAGTTTGCGCTGGGCAAGGTCGCCGGTCGCGCCGAACAGCACGAAGGTGCAGGGGTCGAGGCTATTTTGCGTGGGCAAAGTGGTTGTCGGTGTGCTCAAGATCGGGTCTCCGAAAGCGCGTTAGTTTCGCGTTAGTTTCTTGAGGGTGATTGTACCTGCGCGCCTCCCCCATCCGCCTGACCGAAAGAGCAGGCGCGGCGGCCGGGCGCGCTTTGCGGTGAACCGGTAAAATACCGTCAGCACCGAGGCCGCGTTGCCGTCACGACGACGCGGCCTTTTCTTTTTTCATTTTCTAAAAGGCGGCCGGACAAGCATTGATCGGGATCGAGACCGAGTACGGAATTTACGTCGAGGGCAAGGGCGCGCAGGACCTCGTCGCCGAGGCGACCACGCTCGTCAAGCACTGCCCCGGCCCGGTGGTGACCGCCTGGGACTACCGCCACGAGCACCCCCGGCGCGACGTGCGCGGCTTCACGGTGGACCACCTTTCCGTGGACCCGCACGACGCCCAATTCGAGCAGTCGGGCAAGCCGCACTCAACCGACATCGAGGTGCGGGCGGACCGCGTTCTGCCCAGCGGCGCGCGGCTGTACAACGACCACGGCCACCCCGAATACTCCACGCCCGAATGCACCAGTTTGCGCGAACTGATCGCCCACGACCGGGCTGGCGAGCGTGTGATGCAGACCTGCGCCACTCGGCGCATGAGCCGGTCGGGTCCGGGAACGGTTTCGCTGTACAAAAACAACACCGATTTTCACGGCGCGAGTTACGGCACGCACGAAAGTTATTTGTTGTCGCGCGACGTGCCGTTTCCCGATCTGCTCGCCGCGCTCCTGCCCTTCTTCGCCACGCGCCCGATTTTCGCGGGCGCGGGCAAGGTCGGGTCGGAGCCGTCGCCGGTCGCGGGCGTGCAGTACCAACTGTCGCAGCGGGCCGACTTTTTCAGCGTCGAGGCGAGCGTGGACACGCTGTACAACCGGCCGCTCGTCAACACGCGCGACGAACCGCACGCCGACGCCCGCAAGTATCGCCGCTTCCACGTCATCTGCGGCGACGCGAACTTTTGCGAGGTCGCCACGTTGCTCAAAACGGGCACGACACTGCTGACGCTGCGCCTGCTGGAAACCGGCTGGCGGCCGGAAGGCGTCGCGCTCGCCAACCCCGTTGAAGCCGTGAAGCAGATTTCGCGCGACCAGAGCCTGAAGTGGATTGTTGACCGCGCGGGCGGCGGAACCATCGGCGCCATTGACGTGCAGCGGCATTTTCTCTCGGCCGCAAAGGACAAACTGGCCGGGCTGTCGGACGAGGCCGATCTGGTTCTGGCCGAGTGGGAAAGCGTGCTCGAGCGGCTCGCATCCGACCCGCTCGGTTTGTCCGACACGCTCGACTGGGCGGCCAAGCGCGCCCTGCTGGACGAATACCGGGCGGCCGAAAACGTCGGCTGGGACGATCCCGTTTTGCAGTCGCTTGATTTGGAGTACCATAACGTGGACCCCGACGCGGGTTTGTACCTTGCCCTCGAACAAGAGGGGCGGGTCCGGCGCGTGGTCGGCGAGGAAGACATTGTTCATGCCATGACGAACCCTCCGGCCGGGTCGCCGCGCGCGATTGTACGCGGTCTGGCCGTTTCCAAGTTCGCCGAGGCCGTTCAATCCGTCACCTGGAGCCGCCTGACCTTAGACGACGGGGCCGGCCAAAGCGTGGGCATCCGCATGAGCCAGGTGCAGGACCTTGACCCCGTTCGCGTGCGGGAAATGGTCGGTCCCGCCGAAACGCCCGGCGCGTTCGTCCAGGCGCTCGAAAGCCTGGAGCGCGAAGCCGGAGCCGACCTGAACGATAACGCAGACGACGACAATCCGGCGGCGTAAGCCCGCCGGGGAACCATGCCCGGCCCGCGCCGGGTAAAACCAACAGCAGCAACCGCTTCCCTACCCACGAGAGGAACCGCGACACCATGCAAGACATCCGCATTGACGACCGCCTGACGCGCCCCCTGCCGACCGCCGACCCGCTGCGCAAGCAGGGCGACGGCGACGGCCCGTCCAAGCCCGACGTGAAGCGCCCCGAAAGCCGCAACATTCTCGACCGCATGAAGCGCGTGGACCCCAACCAGGCCAAACGCTACCGCCAGCGCAGCGGTCAATAGACACGCGCCTCGTTTTCGTTCCGCCGTCCGCGACGTGGGTTCGATCCACGTCGCGGGCGGCGTTACTTTTTGCCAAAGCCACTTAGAAAAACCCCATGCTTACCTCGTCCGAAGCGTGCGGCAACTTCGCCGCGCTGCTGTTAGGCAGCAAAGATTTCCCGGCCGCAGACGGCCCTACTCGGACGGCGCGCAACGCCGTCGCCGAGCCGTCGAACGGCCTCGCCGACGGCCTAATTCACGGCACGACTGTGATCGCCGTCAAGTATAAGGATGGCGTCATCAACGTCGGCGACCGGCGCGCGACCGGCGGCTTCGCCATCATGTACGACCAGGCAGAAAAAGTTCTCGCCCTCGACGACTATACGTTGATTGCCATTTCCGGCTCGTTTTCGCGCGCCATGGAGATCGTGCGCTACCTGCGCCATGCCTTTCGCTACTACGAACGCTCGCAGTTACAGCCGATGAGTTTGGACGGCAAATTGTCCGAACTCGGCCGCGTGATCGCCGGCAACATGTCAGCGGCGTTGGCCGGAGCGGGAATCGTGATTCCGGTTCTGTCTACGTTCGATCCGGACCGCAACGAGGGCCGCATCTACTTTTACGATGGCGGCGGCGCACGCTTCGAGACGGCCGACTTCGGCGCAGCCGGGTCGGGTTCGACGCAAATTCGCGGCGCGTTCGAGTACATCGCCAAGACGAAGGGGCCGTTCCGCGAGATGGACCGCGACACCGCGCTGCGCGAAGCCCTGGTGCTCCTCGAAATCGCCGCCGACCTGGACGCGGCAACCGGCGGATCGGGCAAGGTCCTGCCGCTCGCCAAAACGATCACCGCTGAGGGCATCGCCGACGTGGAGATCGAAACGATCCGCGGCATCGTCCGCGAGATCAACGGGAGCGAGCCGCTTGCCGTGACCGCGAGCCGTTAAGGAAAAAAATGTCCTACAGCCTTTACGATTGGAACCAGTCGGTCCAGCAGCGCAACGAGTACGTCGAGGACCGGCTCAAAGACGGTGCCCCGATCATCGCCGTCAGTTACGACGACGGCATCCTGATGCTGACCATTCGGGGCCAGCAGCAGCGCAAAATCTTCGATGTGTACGACCGCCTGATGCTGGGCGGACTGGGCAAGCAGAGCGATTTGGAATCGCTGCGGCTCGCCGCGATTGACGTGGCCCACAAGGAAGGTTTTGAGCGTTCGCCCGACGACGTGAGCATCCAGCGGCTTGTCGGCTTTTCGCTGTCGCCGGCCGTCAAGCGCGTGTACAACGACCAGCAGGCGATCCCGCTCACGCTGCGTGCGGTCTTCGTCGAGATGAACCGCTCGCCCGAAACCGATCATTTCTTTGTGCTGGGCTACGACGGTGAGTTTGCTACCCGCGAGCGGGCGGCCGTCGCCGCCGGCACGCCCTACGCCGAGGAGCAGGCTGAGGAGAGTTTGCGCGACGCCCGCCCCGCCGCTCTCGAAGACGCCCTGCGGGCGGCTCTCACCGCGTGGGGCATCGGCCGCTCGCGCCTGTCGCCGCGCTCCGAGGCCGACGAGGACGAAGAAGAATTCGACCCGCTCGCTCCCCGGCGCGACGGCGACGATGACGCGCCCAAAGTTTCCGACGACCCGGCCGTCGCCGTGCGCGAAGCCCTGAAAAACCAGGGAACGATTGAGGCGGCCGTTCTGAACCGCAACTCGGCGCGCGAGTCCAAGTTCCGCCTGCTCAAGGACAAGGACCTGGAAGGCGTCCTCGCCGACTACCGGTAAACGCAACTCAAATAGGAAAAACAAAGCCCGCGACGGGAGCACCGTCGCAGGCTTTTTTCTTCGCGGCGAACGCGCGGGCGGCGACTCACGCGGGCGGCGTGCGACTGCCGGGCTTGCGGTGCGCGCGGGCAGGCAGAACCACGTTCTGCCCGATCACAACCAGATCGTCGGCCGTCACGGGAACACCGCTCGTGCGTCCGGTTTTGCGGCCGATAGTCGCGCCGGCTCCGACGCGCGCATTCTCGTCCAGGATCGCGTGGTCCACGACCGCGCCCGCCGCAACGATGACGTTCTGGCCCAAGAGCGAGTTGCGTACCGTCGCGCCCGCCTCGATCACCACACCCGGCCCTAGGACGGAACGCGAGACGTGTCCGCGCACCACGCCGCCCGGCGAGACCAGGCTGTCGTCCACGCGGGCGCTTTGGAAAATACGGGCGGGCGCGCGGGGCACGACGGCCGAGCGCAGCGGCCAGGCCGAGTCGTCGAGTACCAGAGCAGGCGGGTCGCCTAGCAGGTCCTGGTGGGCCTGCCAGTAACTTTCGACCGTGCCTACGTCGCGCCAGTAGCCGTCGAGCGCAAAGGCGTGCGCGTGGCCGCGCGCGACCAGGCGCGGCAACAGTTCGTGGCCGAAGTCGCGCAGGCCGGACGACGCCTCGACTTTCTTGTCGCCGTTTTCATCGCCCTTCTCGGCCGCGAGCGCGTCCAGGGTGTCGAGCAGAACGGCCGCGTCGTACACGAAAACTTCGGCGGTCACGGTGGCGAGCGCGTCGTCGCCCGCGTCGGGGTCGGCGGGCGGGTCGTCCGGCTTGTAGTCGAAGGCCGTGACGCGCCCGCCGCGTTTCGTGGTTTGCACGACGCCGAAGCGGTTCGCCTCGCCGCGCGGGACCCGCGTCGTCACCAGCGTCACTTCGGCCCCGCTTTGGGCGAAGTGGGCGTCCAGCACGTCGCGGAAGTCGAGGCGGTACACATGATCGGCGGACAGCACGAGCAGCACGTCGGGGTTCCAGGCGCGCAGAAAATCGCGCTGCTGGAAAAGGGCGTCGGCGTTGCCTTCGGCGAACCCGGCCTCGGCGTCGTTTTCGCCGCCGCGCGTTTGGTAGGGCGGCAGCACCTGCAAGCCGCCCACGGTACGGTCGAGGTCCCAGGGGCGGCCGTTGGCGAGGTGCTCGTTCAGGTCGTGCGGGCGGTACTGCTCCACGACCCACACGTCGGACAGCCCGCTGTGCATACAGTTGGTGAGCGCGAAGTCAATCAGGCGGTACGTGCCGCCGAACGCGACGGCGGGCTTGGCGCGTCGTTCGGTCAGCACGTCGAGCCGGCCGCCCTGCCCGCCGGCAAGGATCAGTGCAAGAACGCGCGGACGTTTGGGCAACGGGCTTTTCATGGCGCTCGCGTTTGTACCCGCCGCGCGCCCCGCCGAACCGGGCCGGTGCGCTCCAGGGTACGTCGCCGAAGCCCGCTCACTGCCGCCTTGCTGTTCATGCGGCACCTGCGGTACGATGCCCTAACCTGCCGTGCTACCCCGCATCCGTGCGGGTGAATACCTGTTAGACCGCGTGCGCTCGGTGAAAGGTCGTTGGACGACGAACAGGATACGGAAGTGAGTGTGCAACACAAAAAACTTATCTACTTTGGCTGGGGCACACGCGACACCCTCTACCTGCGAAAGCACTGGCGCGACATGCAGCGGATGCCTTTTGACGGAATTGGAATTGCCATTGCGATAGACCGCACTAAGCCCACCATCGGCGATGGGGCGACGCTGAATCGGCTCGGATGGAGCCTGTTCCTTCCACGGGCATGGCAGCTGAATGACTTCCGCCCCGCCATCGCCGACCTGAAAGCCGCCAAGTCGTCGCAGTTCACCGACAACTTCCTGGAGGCAGTGATTTCGTCCTCGGGACAAGACCACAACTTCAACTGGTTCGACAAGGCGCGCTGGAAGACGATTACCAACAACTGGCGGATGCTGGTGACCATAGCCAAAGAAGGCGGATGCAAAGGTATCCTCCTAGACCCGGAGCACTATGGCTTCGACCTGTTCCGTTATGCGGAACAGCGACGGCGAATGGACAAACCATTTGCCGAGTATGCCGCCCAGGTGCGGCAGCGTGGACGGGAATTAATGGAGGCAACACGGCCCATCTTCCCGGACATCACCCTCTTCTGCCTTTTCGGCCACGCCTACGTATGGAGCCAAGTGCGCGACCCGGGCAACCAGAAGCCCGTCAAGTCGCTGGAGGAAGCCGAGTACGGTCTGTACCCCGCGTTTCTGGACGGGATGCTGGAAGGGGAGTCGCCGCGCGCCCGGATGGTGGACGGCTACGAGGGAGCGTATGCCTTTGAAGACCGCATCAATTTTGAACGCGCGTACGAGGACATAAAGCGAAAAGCAGTGCGGTTGAGCAACACACCCGAACGTTACGCCCGGCAGGTGCAGGCGGGCTTCGGGCTGTGGCTGGACTATGGCGGGACGAAGCGGTGGAACACGGCAGATTTTACGCAAAACTTCTTTCGCCCGGACGAATTTGAGCGCGCTTTGAGAGCGGCCCTGGAAGTGAGCGACCACTACGTATGGATTTACTCCCATGTTCCGCGCTTTTTCCCGCAGAGTGAGTTGCCGGAGGCGTACCTGCAAGCGATTCGGGCAGCCCGGCTCGCGCGCCGAGGTCTGTCGGCCCCCAATCCGGCGGACATAGCAAACTTGGTTTGACCTGCACAACGGCCAGTGCGAAACACCGGAGCAGTCTAACAAAGCGTTGCACCGGACGCGAATGCGGCCGGTTCTCGTTTCCCAAAGGGCTTGCCGTTCGCGCCGGTGAACTTTATCGTTAGGCGTGGGCGCAAGCAAGGTATGGCTTCATCTATCGAATCAACGCGGCTTTTGCTGCCGAGTATGGGGACGCCGGTTTTAGAAGCGTTGCTCCAGGATGACCGGCTTGCCGCGGGTCGGCTGCTTGGCTGTCACATTCCGCCCGACATGCCGCTCACGGACCTGCCGCTGGCAAGGCGTTTGAGGCAACTACGCGCGGACAGCAGCATCGAGCCGTGGCTTCTGCAGGCCATCGTCGAACGAACGTCCGGGACGATGATCGGGCGAATCGGCTTCCATTCGCCTCCTCGGCCGGATGATCTAGCCCAAGTCGCTCCCGACGGTGTGGAGTTGGGCTACGGCGTCCATCAACCGTTCCGGCGCAAGGGCTATGCCCGCGAGGCAGCCATCGCCTTGATGCACTGGGCGTATGCGCACCACGACCAGCGGTGTTTCGTGCTTTCCGTTTCGCCGCAGAACATTGCTTCAACCGCGATGGCCGAAGCCCTCGGCTTTACGCCGTGCGGTTCCCACGTTGACGAGGAAGACGGGTTGGAGGTGTACTTCGTGCGCCGGTTCGAGGATTGGCCCCCCGATTGGCCGGTTGAGGCGACGGGCTGACCGATACGCTGTCGTCAAGCGGAAAAAACGGGCCGGGGTCCAGTGGGGACTCCGGCCCGTTTCTTTGCGCGGCGTGCGGTGCAGGCAAAACGGGCACGGGGCGCGAACGATACAGCAACGAGACCAACGCACAAAGGAAACATCATGCCCAAGATTGCGATGATCGGCGCGGGCAGCGTCGTGTTCTGTAAAACCTTGATGAGCGACATTTTGGCGACGCCCACGCTGCACGGCTGCGAGTTCGCCCTGATGAGTCCGACCGAAAGCAAGTTGCGCCGCATGGAGGCGTTCGGCAACCGGATGCTGACCGACAACGCCCTGCCCGGCCGCGTGTGGGCCACGACCGACCGGCGCGAGGCAATCCGGGACGCCGACTTCGTGGTCGTGATGATCCAGGTCGGCGGCTTCGACGCCTACGGAGCGGACTACGAAATTCCGCTCAAATACGGCGTGGACCAGTGCATCGGGGACACGCTGGGGCCGGGCGGCGTTTTTCGCGGTCAGCGCCACATCCCCGTTCTGGTGGACATCGCGCGCGACATGGAGGAAGTGGCGAAACCCGGCGCGATCATGCTCCAATACGCGAACCCGATGGCGGCGAACTGCCTCGCGCTCGGCCGCGTGTCGAACGTTCCCTTCGTCGGGCTGTGCCACGGCGTTCAGACCACGCTTGACCTCGTCGCTGGCTACTGCGAGGTTCCCAAAAACGAGATCACGTTCACCTGCGGGGGCATCAACCACATGGACTGGTTTCTGCGCCTGGAACACCACGGGCGCGACCTGTACCCCGAACTGCGCGAAAAGTTCGAGCGGCCCGAATACTACAAAAACGAAAAGGTGAGGGGCGAGGTTTTTCGGCACTTCGGCTACTTCATGACCGAAAGCACCGGCCACCTTTCCGAGTACGTCCCGTGGTTCCGCAAAAACCAGAAGTCGCTTGATCTGTACTGCGACGAACCGGCTTTCGGCGGCGAGTCGGGCGCGTACTACAAGTGGGGCCGCGCGATGGCCGAAAAGTACGCGCTCGTGGACCCGCTCCAGTTCGAGGACAGCCATATCGAGGCGCGCAGCGTCGAATACTGCTCCTACATTTTGGAGGCCGTCACCACTGGCACGCCGTTCCGCTTCATGGGCAACGTGCGTAACGACGGCTTCATCACCAACCTGCCCCACGGCTGCTGCGTCGAGGTGCCGACCTACGCAGACGACACCGGCATTCACCCAACGGTCATCGGCAACCTGCCGCCGCAGTGCGCAGGGGCCTGCCTGACCAACGTGAACGTCCAAACGCTGTGCGCCGAGGCCGCTCTTTCCGGCGACCCCGAACACCTCGTTCACGCCCTCGCGCTCGACCCGCTCACGGCCGCCGTCTGCACCCTCGCCGAAATCCGCGACATGACCCGCGAAATGCTCGACGCCCTGCGCCCCCACCTGCCCCAGTTTGAGGGCAAAACACTCCGCGCCGTCCCCACCATCCACATCCCGCCCGACTGCGCGCCCGTGGACGTTCCGCTCGACCCCGCCCTCGCCATCGGCAAACGCTTCGGCACGCTCATCGAACAGAAAACCACCGAGGACGCATGAGTACTGCGACCCGCCGTTGCTTTGTCTTGTCGCTCGTCCTGTTTCTGACGCTGCGCGCTTTGCACGCGGCGGACACGGGCACCATCACCGGAACCGTCACGGACCCGGACGGCAAGCCCATTGCCGGTGCGGTCGTCACGTTGACGCCGGCACGAGGTGCAGGTTCCGGCGGCTCCGTTACCGCCACCAGCAACAAAGACGGCGCGTTTCGCGCCGAAGGTCTGACCTTGGGCGAATGGAATTTTTCCGTGAAGGCACCCGGTTATTACGAAAAGAAAACGTGGGAGCCGGTGAGCGGCGGAGGACAACGCTTACGAATACACCCTGGTGTCGTTCTTGCGCCGAGCAACAGCAACGGAACCGTCGCGCTTACCCTGCGTCCTGTCTCTGTTTTGTACGGCCGTGTGGTTACTGCGGACGGAAAACCGGTGGTTAATCAGCGGTTGTGGTTCGTCTACGAGTTCAGCACTCTTGTCGGCCAAGTTGCTGAATCTGTGCAGTGCGATGCATTCGGTTTTTATCGCCACGTTCTACCTTACGAGGGCGAAAACAAGTTCGGTGCGTTCCACGAAGGCAGCGGCCAGTATCTGCCGTTAACCACGTTCACGTACGTCGGCGGCAAGCAGACCCGGCACGACATTCGTCTCGTGCGCGGCGCGAGCGTGAGCGGGCGCGTTGTCGCGGCGGACGGCAGGACACCGGTGGAAGGGGCGAGTATTGGGGCGGAGTACGACTCCCTTGAAGGCGGCTCCCCAGCATTTAGCGCCGTCGTCACGAACTACGGATTAGACGTTGACTGGGGCCACAATGCACGTAGCGGCGCGGACGGTTCTTTTCGGCTGCCGGTCAATCCCGGCATGACCTACACGTTGCGTGCGTCCACAGCAGAGTACTGCAACGTCGACTATAAAGCGCCTAAAGTGCGGCTGCGCGATGGGGTACACCGCGCCGGCTTCAAACTCGTTCTTGATGACAGAAAGATTGTGATCCGCTTTAATGAACATCGCCGAACTGGACACCCGCGTTGAATCTGCCTTGCCCCGCGCGCTCGACGAATTAGCGCAAATGGTCGCCATTCCGAGCGTGGCCGCCAAAGGCACGGACGCGCCGATGGAGCCGTGCGCCGACTTGGTCGCCGACCTGTTGCGCGCGCGCGGCCTGGAAGCGCGGCTCGTGCCAACAAATGGCGGCCCGCCCGTCGTCTTCGCCGAGGACCGGTCGGCGGGCGTAGACGCACCCACCGTGCTGTTCTACAACCACTACGACGTGCAGCCCGCCGAGCCGTTCGCGCTCTGGGACAGCACGCCGTTCACGCTCGACATTCGGGACAACATCGCCTACGGCCGGGGCGCGACCGACGACAAGGGCCACATCGCCTGCCGCCTGATGGCCTTAGACGCTTTGCGCGATGCCAACGGCGGCAAACTCCCGGTCAACGTCAAGTTCGTGATCGAGGGCGAGGAAGAGGTCAGCAGCGTCCACCTGCCCGAATGGATCGAGGCGAACGCGAACGTGCTGGCTGCCGACGTGTGCATGTGGGAGTTCGGCGGCGTGGACGAGGGCGGCCACCCCGAAATCATCTGCGGCCTGCGCGGCATCGCGTACTTTGAACTGCACGCGCAGACCATCGCCTACGATGCCCATAGCGGCGTCGGCGGCTCGCTCTTCCCCAACGCCGCGTGGCGGCTCGTTTGGGCGCTCAGCACGCTCAAGGGCCGCGACGAGCGCATCGCGCTGCCCGGCCACTACGATGCCGTTCTGCCCGCCAGCGACGCCGACCTTGCCCTGCTTGCCGCTTTGCCGTCGCAGGAGGCGTGGCTGAAGCGCGAGTTCGGCCTGACCGACTTTCTGGGCAGTGCAACCGGGGCGGAGTACCAGCGCCAGGCCGTGTTCGAGCCGACCTGCACGATCTGCGGCATCGAATCGGGCTGGCTGGGGCAGGGCGCGAAAACGGTCCTGCCCGCCCGCGCGATGGCGAAATTAGACTTCCGCCTGGTTCCCGACCAGGACCCGGAAACCGTTCACCAATCCCTGCGCGCTCACCTGGACGCGCACGGTTTTTCCGACATCGAAATCCGCTACCTGGGCGGCCAGCGCCCCGCCCGCGTGGACCCGTTTCACCCCTACGTTCAACTCGCCACCCAAACCGCGCGCGACGTTTACCAGACGGAACCGTCGCTGATTCCCCTCGTCGGCGGCAGCGGCCCGGTCCACCCGTTTGTCGTTGGCCTGCGCCAACCCATCGTGACCTGCGGCTGCGGCTACCCCGGCGGCCGTGCGCACGCCCCGAACGAAAACCTGCGCCTCGACGACCTTGTTCTGGGCGCGAAACACACGGCCCACTTCGTCGCCGCACTCGCCGAGCAGGACAAGGCATAAAAAAAGCGGCGGCCGGGGAACATTCCCCGGCCGCCGCTTTTTTTATGCCTTTTACTGGCTACGCGCCGCTCATCACCTGGGCGAGTGTCGCCTTCAAAGCCTCGCCGGACGCGGCCAGTTTGGCGCGCTCGTCGTCGGTCAGGCTAATCTCAACCAGGCTTTCGACGCCGTTCTTGCCGACCACGCTGGGCACGGACAAAGCCACGTCGCTGATGCCGAACAGGCCGGCTTGGATGGAGGAAACGGGCAACACCTGCCGCTTGTTTTGCAGCACGGCATGGACGACCTCGGCGATGCTCACGCCGACCGCCTGGCCCGCGCCGCCCTTGAGTTTGATCATCTCCGCACCTGAGGTGCGCGCCCGCTCGAAAATGGCGTTTACCTTCGCCTGATCGTAGCCGGGGAACGAGGCGAGCGGCACGCCGGCGATCTGCGCGGCGCTTTCGGCGAACATCATCGAGTCGCCGTGCTCGCCTAAAAGCAAGGCGGTGATGTCGGTGGGTTGGACGTTGAAGTGCTGCGACAGGAGCGAGCGGAAGCGGCAGGTGTCAAGCACGGTTCCCAAGCCAATCACGCGGCTGGACGGCAGGCCGAGTTCTTTGGCGGCGAGGTAGGTCAAAACGTCCACGGGGTTGCTGACGACGAGGACGACGGCGTTGTCGCCCAGCGTTCGGGACTTGATCTGGCCCAGAATACCCTTGAACATAGCGACGTTGCGGTTGATGAGATCGAGGCGCGACTCGTCGGGCTTGCGGCGCAAGCCGGAGCAGATGACCACCACGTCCGAGCCGTCCAAAAGTTCGTAGCCGCCCGCGTCCACGGTCGGGCCACCCGCAAAGGCGTAGCCGTGAACGAGGTCGAGTGCCTCGCCCTTCACCACGTCCAAAACGTTGCCTTCGACCACGTCAATCAGGTTCAGTTGCTGCGTGATGCCGGCCAGTTGCAGCACGAAGGCGGCCGTGCTGCCCACGCGCCCGCCCGCTCCGACAATGCTTACCGTCGCGCTCATGACTCGTTATTTCTCCTTGAATTTGGTGGAAGTTTTCGATGAAATCGGGGTTAGATGCGGTCCTAAGAGTATCGCACGCCGGGCCGCGAAGTCAATTCGGAACGGCGGGTCGGTCGTGGTACCGTATAAGCAAATCACCGGTCGCAAGGAAACACCGAACATGATTTTTCGCCGCCCCTTGACGCTGAATCTTCGCCCCGCCGCCCTCGTCATTTTCACGGGCCTGACGCTTGCGGGCTGCGGGCAGTCGCCACGGCTGGGTTCGTCCACGTCGGGCGTGAACTTGCCGGGAGCGTCCGGCACGACGTACCCCGGCGCGCCGGGCAGCGGCGAGACCAGCATTGTCGCCGCGCTGCCGGCCGGGGCCGAGGACACAAACACGCTGACGCCCGAAACGCGCACCATCCGCGTCGCCGATTTGCCTAAACCGAGCGCGACGCCGGACGTGAACAATCCTCCGCAGGTTGTCGCTCGGCCCGACGGCGCGAAACTGTCGGTCCCGGCTGGCTTCGCTGTGTACGAGTGGGCGCGTGACCTGGAAAATCCGCGCGCCGTCGCCGTCGCCCCCAATGGCGACGTGTTCGTGACCGAATCGGGGCCGGGCCGCGTGGTCGTCCTTAAAGACGCGAACAATGACGGCAAGGCGGAGGCGAAGGAAGTGTTCGCGGACGGGCTGAAGCAGCCGTTCGGCGTCGCGTTCTATCCGCCCGGCAGCCCCAGCCCGACCCACGTTTACGTCGCCAACACCGACAGCGTCGTTCGTTTCGCCTACAAGAATGGCGATCTCAAGGCGACGGGCAAGGCCGAAACGATCGTGTCGGACCTGCCCGGCGGCGGCTACAACCAGCACTGGACGCGCAACATCGCCTTCCGGCCCGACGGCAAAAAGATGTACGTCAGCGTCGGCAGCCAGAGCAACGCGAGCGAGGGCGAGGACGAAAAGCGGGCGGCGGTTTTGGAATACAACCCGGACGGGACCGGCTACCGCGTGTTCGCATCCGGCCTGCGCAACCCGGTCGGCATCGCGTTCCAGCCGCAGACGAATACGCTTTGGGCGGCCGTGAACGAGCGCGACGGCCTGGGCGAGGACCTCGTGCCGGACTATGTCACGTCGGTTCGGGAGAACGGCTTTTACGGCTGGCCCTACACCTACCTGGGCGCGAACGACGAGCCGCGCCTGCCCGACAAGCCGGAACTTGCCCAAAAAGCCATTGTGCCCGACGTGCTGATCGGGTCGCACGCCGCCGCGCTCGGTCTCGCGTTCTACACGGGCGCATCGTTCCCGTCCGCGTATAAAAACGGCGCGTTCGTCGCCCTGCACGGTTCGTGGAATCGGGCCGAGCGTTCCGGCTACCAGGTCGTGCGCGTGCCCGTCGGCGCGGATGGCAAGGCGGCCGGCGGCTACGAGGAGTTCCTGTCCGGCTGGAAAACGAAGGACGGCACGGTCTGGGGACGGCCGGTCGCGGTCGCCGTAGACAAACAGGGCGGCCTGCTCATCACCGACGACGGCGCGAACAAAGTGTGGCGCGTCCTTTATGGCGGCGAAAAAGCCGTCGCAGCCGCCCGCAAGCAGAACCCTGCCACGGCGACGGTGACGAACGCCACGAAGCCCAGCGAGGCAGCGACAGCCCCTGCCCTAGATGCCAACAAGCCCTCCGATGGGGCACCCACGGCAGCGGGCAAATAGACGGCAAGCCGGAAAACCACCGTGAACGAAGAACGCATGGCGGGCCGGCGCGCGGTGGCGTATCCTGGCCCGCTGCCGGTTCGGCGGCGGTGGCGCGTTTCCTGGCGGCGCATCGTCGTTGGCACGCTCGCGGGCGTCGCGCTGTGGCTGGCCGCCGTTTACGCGCTCGTCTTCGCGTTCGTTCACCCGGCCCGGCAACCGCTGAACGGCACGCCCACGCGCCTGGGCCTGCGCTACGAAAACGTTGCCTTTCGCGCGCCGGACGGCCCGCGCATCAAGGGCTGGTTTGTGTCCCCCAAAGGTGGGGGGCCGCGCGGGGTCATCATCGTTTGCCACGGCTACCCCGGCAACCGCGCGGACCTGCTGAAGGTTTCGGGCTTCTTGTCGCGGGCGGGCTTCGCAGTCCTTGCCTTTGACTTTCGCTCGCTCGGTGAAAGCGAGGGCGACCTTTGCACCATCGGCTTCCGCGAAGTCGGCGACGTGGAAGGCGCGGTCGCCTATTTGAAAAACCGGCCGGATACGCGCGGCCTGCCGCTCGGCATTTACGGCATCTCGATGGGCGGCGCGGTCGCGCTTCAGGCGGCGGCGAAACTGCCGGCCCTGCGCGCGGTCGTGGCCGACAGCCCGTACGCGAGCCTCGACCGCGCGGTCGCGCAGCGTTTTCGCTGCTACGCCGGGGATGCGGGCGGCGCGCTCCTCGGCGTTCCCGCGCGCTGGTTCGGCGACCGGCTGATCGGAGTGGATTCGGCGACCGTCGCTCCCCTCGCGCACATTTCCGCCATCAGCCCCCGGCCCGTTTTCCTGATTTACGGCGACGCCGACCGGCTCATCCTGCCCGACGACAGCCGCCGCCTGTTCGCCGCCGCGCGCTCGCCGAAGCAGGTGTGGCGCATTCGAGGCGCGGGTCACGTCGGCGGCTACGGCGTGGCGGGAGCCGAGTACGAGCGTCGTGTCGCCGGCTTTTTCGCCCGCGCTCTTGCCGCTCCTGTCAACCACGCGACGCCCGCCGCCGCGCCGTATACTGGTTTGTGAAAACGGGAACGAACTCACCTCCGATAACGGAAGATACCGCCGCGAACGACATTGCTGACGACCTTTCGGGCGACCCCGACAGCGCGCCGCTTCCGGCGACCTCCCCCGGCCGGCTGGTGGGCGGCTTTTTTGCCTTTGTCGCCCTGCTGCTCCTGGGCGTTCTGGGCTGGAATCAACTCACGAACCGGCGCGCGGCGAACCCCGCCCCCGCCCCAACCGCGCTCGCCGACCCGCAGGCCCTGCTCGCGGACGCGATGACGCGCTACGCCGCGATGGAAACGTTCCAGGCCGACTACGTTTGGCGTCTGGGTTCGGGCGGCGACGATCCCACGCAGGCGGGCAAGAACGGCGGCACGTCCTCCAAGCGCACCTTGCGGTACGTCCGGCCGAACAAGTTTCGCGTGACCAGCGACACGGGCGGTTTCCGGCTCACGACGGTCAGCGACGGCACGCGCTTGGCGGAATATGCCTCGTCGCCCACACTGCCCGGCCGGACGTACCCGGCCCCGCCCACGCTCGCGTCCGAAAACAGCCCGCTGCTTCAGCACCCGATGTTTTGCGCCACGCTGCTGCACCGCTTTTTCGGCGGCCCGAAGACGATAACGAGTCTGGTGGACCTGTCGAAGTCGGCCGTGCGCTTCGGCCCCGACGCCCGAATCGGCGGCGTGCCGTGCAAAACCATTCGTTTCACCGCGCAGGGCGTGTACGGTGGCACGGAGATCGCCATCGGAACGCGCGACGGCTTGATTCACCGCATCCGGTACGACAGTGCGCTGCTGCGTGAAGAGTTGGAAAAACGCGCGAAGGGCCAAAAACTTCCCTCGATGGCGACCGAGGAAACGTACACCCGGCTCGTTGCGGACAAGCCGATCCCCGACGCGGCATTCGTGACCGACCTGCCGGCCGGTGTGCCGGTCGCCCCGGCGCGAACAAGGCCGCGAGCCAGGTCTTCCCGGTAAACGCCACCAAACGCGTCGTCGAACACTCCAAGAAGTTGGCCGAGCGCGTGCGGCCGAGCGCGGCCAAACCTTCGCGAAAGACACGCTTCCGCCCATGAAAAAACGGTTTCTCCTCGGCTGCCTGCCGCTCCTTTTTCTTGCCGCCGCCGGTTTGTGGTGGACGCTGGGGCGCGGCTCAAAAGGCGCACGCGGAGCGGCCCTGCCCGACCGGATCGAGACCGTGGACCGGGGCGAGGTCGCCGTCAAGGTGACGGAAACCGGCACGCTCGCCCCGCTCAAAAACGTCGAGGTCAAAAGCAAGGTAGCCGGACGGGTCACGCGGCTGCTGGCCGAGGAGGGCGCGCGCGTCCGTTCCGGGCAACTCCTGGTTCTGATTGACCCGACCGAGATCAACAGCCAGGTCGCCCAGATGCAGGCGCAGATGGACGCGGCCCGCGCCCGGCTGCGCCAAAGCGAGCGCGGCGCGCTGTACCAGGCCGACCAGACGGGAACCGGCATCACGCAGGCCGAGGAAGGGCTGCGCGTGGCCCAGTCGCGGCTTGCGCAGGCCCGAACCGAGCGCCGGGTTCAGCCCGCGCGCACGCGGAGCGAGATCGCCCAGGCCGAGGCGACCCTTGCGTCCGCCAAAAGCAGCCTCGCCCTGCTGCAAGGGGCCACCCAGCCGCAGGCGGTTATCGCCGCGTCGGGCGGGCTGAACGAGGCGGAGGCCGCGCTGTCCGAGGCGCGCGCGAGCGTGGAGCGAAACGAACGCCTGCTCGCCAAAGGATTCGTCGCCCAGCAGGCCGCGGACAGCGCGAAAACCCAACTCGCCGCCGCCGTCGCCCGGCGCGATCAGGCCCGGTCCCGGCAGGATTTGCTCGCCTCGCAAAATATGTTGGAGGTAGCGCAGGCGCGCAATCGCGTTACGGAAGCGCGTGCCGCCCTTGACCGCGCGCGGGCCGAACGCGCGACGGAAACACGGTCCGACGAGGTGCGCTCAGCCGAAGCCGCCGTGCGGCAAGCGCGTTCCCAGGTCATCGCGGCCCGTTCCAGCACCCGCCAGAACCTGATGCGCCTCGATGACGTTGCCCAGGCCCGCGCCCAGGTGACGCAGTTGGAAAACTCGCTGCGCGAGATTGCCGTGCGCCAAAACGACACGCGATTGCTCGCCCCCATGAGCGGCGTGGTCACGCGCCGCTACGTGGAGGAGGGCGAACTTATCACGTCCGGCGTGAGCGCGTTTTCGGCCGGCCAGCCGGTTTTGCAGATCGCCGATTTGTCGCGGATGCGCGTTACCCTAAGCGTCAACGAAGTGGACGTCCAGCGGCTGCGCGCGGGTCAGGCGGCCGAGGTCGTGATTGACGGCGTGCGGGCGGTTCGCTTCGCGGGTCACGTTCGCAAGGTCGCCCCGGCCTCACAAAACGCGGGCGGCGACGCAGCCGCGCGTCAGGCAGCTGCGGCGGCGGGCGGCGTGATCCGCTTCGCCGTTGAAGTTTTGCTTGACCGGCCCGACGAGCGGCTGCGCCCCGGCATGAGCGCGCGCTGCACGGTTTTAATTGCTCAGCACAAAAACGTGCTCCGCCTGCCCCTCGCCTGCGTCAAGGGCGAAAACAAAAACGCGGCCGTCGAGGTAATGACGGTCGCAGCGGCCGACGCCAAAGCCGCCAAGTTCGCTAAGCGAACCATCACGGCCGGTCTGCGCGGCGACAGCCACGTCGAAATCGTGTCTGGCCTGAAGGCGGGCGACAAGGTGAAGCAGACGCCGTTCACCGGCCCGCCCCGTAAAGGCCTCAACATCGGCATTTCCGGCGACTGACGACGCGCCCTCACCCCTTTGCCGTAGCCCCCACCCCCTTCCCCTCCCCCGCGACGGGAGAGGGGTGCCTGCCACCAGCTCGGCTGCGGCTTCGCGCGAAGCAGGAGAGGAGCCTTATCTACAGTCACCCCTCTCCCGTCGCGGGGGAGGGGAAGGGGGTGGGGGCTAAGACATAAATTTGCCATGAACCTGTTTCGCACCATTTCGCAGGCGCTGGTTAACCTGCGCGCCAACAAACTGCGCTCGCTTTTAACCATGCTGGGCGTCATCATCGGCGTCAGCAGCGTGATTCTGCTCGTCAGCCTGGTGGACGGCGCGCGCTCCAGCGTCCAGGGCGAACTGGAAAAATTAGGCTCGAACCTGATCATCATCGCCTTCGACCCGAGCGACAAGGAAGTCAAAAAGACCGCCCGGAAAATCGAGGGACTAACGCTCGAAGACGCCGACGCGATCCGGGCCGAGTGCGACCTGGTCGGGCATCTGTGCGCGCAAAACGTGCTGGGCCGGGGCAAGGCGCGCTTCGGCGAGCGCGAAGCGGACGTCGAGTCCACCGGGGTCGAACCGGACTACTTGCACCTGTTCAATCAGCCCATCGCACGCGGGCGGTTTTTGTCGCGGGCGGATTTGGACGACTGGAGCAAGGTGTGCGTGATCGGCGAAACCGTGCGGCGCAAATTATTTCCTAACAGCGCGAACGTGGACGCCCTGGGCCGTGACATCGAGGTGAACGGCGTGACCATGACCGTCGTGGGCGTGCTGAGCGCGCGCGGCAAGGTGCTGGGCCAGGAAACCGACAACGTCGTGCTGCTGCCAGTCACGACCGTTCAAAAGCGGCTTTCCGGCTCGAAAACGCTGCAAACCATCACCGCGCAGCCTCGCGCGGGCGCACCGGTCAAATTGGCGATGGAGCAAATCTGGCAATGCCTGATGCGACGGCACGACAACGCGCCCGGCTTCGTGGTGGACAGCCAGGAAAACGTGCTCAAAACGCTGAACCGGATCACGGCCATTTTCGGCGTGCTGGTCAGCGGCGGCGCGGGTTTGTCCCTACTCGTGGGCGGCATCGGGATCATGAACATCATGCTGGTGAGCGTCACCGAGCGCACGCGCGAGATCGGGCTGCGAAAAGCGGTCGGGGCGCGTCGCCGCGACATCTTGACGCAGTTTTTGATCGAGGCGGCTACGCTGTCGGGCCTGGGCGGGCTGATCGGCATCGCGTTTGGCGCGGGCACGGCCTACCTGGTCAGTTTCGTGTCGCGGCAGTTTTTGCCCAACAGCCCGCTGGGCGGGTCGGGCATCGCGGCCCACGTTCCGCTCGCGGCCGTGCTGGGCGCGTTCGCCTTTTCGGCCGGCGTGGGCGTGTTTTTCGGCATCTACCCTGCTTTTCGCGCTTCCCGAATGGACCCGATCACCGCGCTGCGCCACGAATAAACATTTGCGCCGGCCGAACCTTTCGTCGTTCCCGCCGCGTCCTTCTTTATGGAGGCGACAAAAGCGACAATGACGACGGCAACGCTGGCGGCGGCAACACGGATCGGGCGGCACGCGGACACTGCCGTCGCGCCGGCCTGCCGCAGCGCGGACGACGAAGAAGCACGCGTGCTGGCCCGCGCCCGCACCGGCGACGAGGCCGCCTTCGCCTGGCTTCTTTCGCGCTACCGGCCGCTCGTGCTGCGGCTGGCCGCCCACGTTTTGCGCTGCGGCGGCGCGAGCGGCGAAGCCGAGGACGCGGCCCAGGAAGGCTTTATCCGCGCCTTTCAAAACCTGCCCGCCTTTCGCGGCGGCAACGGCGGGAACGACGACGCGAACTCGTTCCGCGCTTACCTGTGCCGCATCACCCTGCGCGTGTGTCTGGACCGGCGACGCCGCGCATCGTGGCGCGCCGAAGTTCCGGCCGACGACGCGCCCCCCGCCGCCACGCCGGACGCGGCCGATGCCACGAACGCGCGCCTGCTGGTCGAGCAACTGCTCGATGCCTTGACGCCGCCGCTGCGCGCTGCGCTCGTGCTGCGCGAGATCGAGGGGCTGTCTTACGAAGAGGTCGCGCGCGTGCTGGCCGTGCCGGTCGGCACGGTCCGTTCGCGCCTGTCCGCTGCCCGCGCGCAGTTCCGCGTTTTGTGGCTGCGCGTTGAACAGGAAACAAACCATGTCTGACCTCGATAAGGCGGAAACGACGCTGCGCGCGGGTTTGCGCGCGCTGCCCATTCCCGACCCTGGCCCCGAATTCGATGCGCGCGTGCTCGCCGCCGTGCGCGAACGACGCCGTTCTTCGGGCTGGCGCGCTTTCTTTGCGGGCTGGTCCACTGCCCTGCGGCCCGTGCTGGGCGGGGCGGCCTGCTCCACGCTCGTGATGGGCGTTCTTTTGCGCGGCCTAACCGCTACGCCGACTGCCGCCCTGATCCCGGCGGCGCAGGCGGCAAGCGGCGACGGCGCGCCGGTTTTCGTCGCCGCGCTGGCCTCGCCGGCCGCGCTCGACGCCGTGTTGGAACGCGGCGGCGATCTGTCCGTCGCCTCGTTCACGGGCGGGCAGCCCGCGCTGCTCCGTGCTCCGGCCCCGCGCCCACGTCTCGTTTCGCCCCCACCGCCGCCCCGAACGCGCAAGCGCGGCGCCGCGCTGCCCGGCCTCCCCTTTCCAAGAAACGGAGCGACCGCATGAACACTGCCCTTGCCCACTGGCGGCTTCGCCTGGGCGGTCTCGCGCTCGGCGTTTTGCTTGTCCTCGTTTGCGCCCCCGCCACGCGAAAATTCGTCACGGCGCAGGCGGCGGCGATCTTTTTTCCCGACCGGATTGAGGTGGGCCTGCGCGGCGACCTGTCGGCTAACGACCAGGCCGCCCGGAATGCCCGCAACGACGCCCGTTTGCGCGCCGCCGCTGCGCGCCGCCCCAACGACTTTCCGGTTCAATTGACCTGCGCCCTGAACGCCGGCGACGTTCGGGAACAAGCGGCCCGCCTCCATGCGCTCGCGCCCCGGTTCGGCGATAATCCGTCGCTGTGGGTGGCCGTTCTGCGCGTTTACTCACGCGGCACGATCAGCCTTCAATACCGCACGAACGAGGTGATGGCCGTGCTGGAACCGGGCCGCCCGCGCGAAAAATACCTCGGGGTTCCCAAAGCGCCCACGCCCGATGACCTTGCCGCCTTTGACAATGCCGCCGCGCGCGGCGAACGCCTCGACCCGAACAACGCGCTGTTCCCGCTCCTGCGCGCCGCCGGTTTGTTCGCCGCGCGCCGCGACGACGCCGCGCTTGCCGCCCTGCGCCGGGCGGGACAAAAAACAACCTGGAACGATTACACGACAGACGAGGCGACCGGTCACTGGCGGCTGACCGAGCTCGCCAACGGCGCATGGGGAACGACGGGCGCGCTCGGCCGTTCGGCCCAGGCCGCAGCCATCCTGCTGCCCCACTACGCCTTGCTCCGGAACGGCGCGCGTTTGGGCGTAGTCCATGCCATCCGGGCCGAGCAGGCCGGCCGAACCGCCGAGGGATTGGAACTGCGGCGCGCCCTGGCCCGCTGCGGCCGAACGCTGCGAAAAAGCAGCGGCTTCCTGGTCGGAACCTTTGTCGGCGCGGCCCTCACGCAGATGACGACGGTCCGCCCTGGCGGCGTGCCTCCGCCGAACGATCCGTTCGACGGCGCGGGCGGCGGTGATTCCGCTTCGCAGGCGCGCGTTCAGGCGGCCGTTGAGCGAGCGCGCGGCGCGTATTTTGCCTACCTGAAGCGCATCGGCGCGCCGGACGAGGCCCGCTGGATGCGCGCGGAACTCGACGCGGACGAGCAAACGCGCCGCGTGGGTGCGCGGGTCATCCACCAATCGTCGTTCGGCGCGCCGCTTCAAAAACTCGCCGGCTGGTGGGTGCTGGGCCTGCTCGCGCTCGGCAACATCGTTTGGCTTGTGGTGCTGGGCGGGCTGACCGTTCCGCTCGCCCGGACGCGCTTGGTGCGCGCGGGCCTGGCGCTGCCGGTTTGGGCACGAAAAGGTGTCTGGGGCGGCCTTGTCGCGCTCGTCCTTGCTGTCGCACTTAATTTGCCCGCCGAGGCGCGCGCGTTGTTTTTGATCGGCGGGGAAACGTTCGCGCTCGCGGCCGGCCTGTGCTGGGGGACGAGCGCGCTGGCAATCCGGCTGCTGCGCCGTGCCCGGCGGCGCGGCCACGAAGACACGACAGCAACAATTCGCCCCGCCGCCGGGCATGACGGAAAACTCCGCCCGGCCCTGCGTGCGCTCGGCGTCGCGGCCCTGACCATCGCCGGGACGCTTTTGTTATCCTTCGCGGCGCACGAACAGGCGCGGGCGACAAGCAGCCTGATCGCGCTCGCCGACACGCTGAGCGGGATAAGTTCGGAAGGCGGCCCAAATCGCTGGGCGCAACTTTTGATCACCGTTCTCCCCGTCGCCGCCCCGTTGACGCTCGCCGCTCCCCTGCTGCTCGTCGTCGCGCTGGGCATTGCGAGCCGCGTGGTACGTGTCCCACTCACGGCCGGCCTCGTGCGCGGCCTGAAAGGTACCGCACTGCCCGCTGCCTGCGTGCTCGTCCTCGTGTACGGCGGCCTCGTTCTCGCAACCGTGCGGCAGGACGCTCTGGTGGACGAGGGCCTGCGCCAAACGCTCGCGCACGAGGGGCGTTATCTCGCCGGCCGGGCGGGGGTTCGCTGGCCGGAGTAGGCCGCTTTCGAGGGCGGGTACAGCCGGCCGCGCGGCACGATCTCAAACGGCTGGCGCGGGCTGGACCAGGCGAGGCTGATTCGTGCCCGGTCCGTGCGCTCGTAGTATTCCAGCCGAACGGCGTAACGCCGGCCGCCGACAAGCGAAATCGTTCCCTGGTCCGCCTCGGCCGCGCGGTCGGTCCAGTGGTCAATGATCTTGCGGCCGTTGACCCACAGGCGCACGCCGTCGTCGGCATAGGTTTGGAAGGTGTACGCTTCCGAGTAGCGCGGAACGATCTGACCTTCCCAGCGAACCGAAAAGTTGTCAACGGTTCCGGGGAGTGCGGACGGCGCGTCCAGGCCCCAATCAAAGTTCACGGCCGCGTCAATGCGGGTGCGCGGCGCGGGCGCGGCGGAAAAGTCGGTCGTGGCGAAGTAGCGCGCGAGCAGGCCCGTCCCGCTTCCCTGATGGGCTTTGCCGCCGCCGCCCGGCTCGCCGGACGGGACGGCGAGCGGCACGCCGGGCGGGACCGGGTGACCGAAGGCGGGCGTGCCGTCCAGGTTCCAGTTAATCTTTTGGGCGCGCGCGGTCCGGCCGCTCCATTTATGGTCTACAGCGTCCTTGGCGTGGTACACGATCCAGTCCTCGGTCCCATCCGGCGACTTGCAGAACGCGTTGTGACCGGGCGTGTACACGGCCCCGTCGGGTCCTTTGTACTGCGAAAAAACGGGTACGGGCGACTTGCGCCACGCGGTTGGATCGGTCGCGATGCCGCCTTGAAAGGTCAGCAGGCCCAAGCAGTAGTCGGGGGTCGTGCCGCCGCTCGCCGAGTAGACAAGAAAGATGCGGCCGTCGCGGCGCAGAATTTCCGGTCCCTCGTTGACCCACCAGCCGGCTTTTTCCCAGCCGTAGGTCGGCGTGGAAAGCAGCGCGCGCGGTCCGGCAGGCGTCCACGGGTTTTCCATCGGGGCGACGTAGATGTTCTGCGCGCCGCGGCCCGGCCCCGCCCGGCCGGACCAGGCGAGGTAAAGTTTTCCGTCCTGCTCGAAGTACGTTCCGTCAATCGCGTAAACGTCTGCGCCGGGAACCGTGATTTTGCCCCGGTCGCGGTACGGGCCGAGCGGGTCGCTTGTCTCGGCTTCGAGCACGAACAAACGCCGGTTCACGTCTTCGCGCTTGTCGTCCGTCGCGGTGTACAGAACGTAGCACTTGCCAGCCAAGAAGTGAATTTCGGGCGCCCATACGTCGCGGCTGTTTGGGCCAACGGCCGGCGCACGCCAGACCACCTTCTTTTCGCCCCCGTCCAGTCCGGTCAGCGTGGGCGACTTCCAGATTTCGACGCTGCCCCCGGTCGTGGACGTGAAGTAGTAAAAGCCCTCGTGCCACACGATCCACGGGTCGGCCGCCGAGCGTGAGGTGATGAACGGGTTCGTGAACGTGCCGGCGGCAGGGACTGCCTTTTGCGGAGCGGCGGGAGGCGGCGGCGGCGGCGCGGCGGCGCGGCACGCCAGAACGATGAGCAGCGGGCACAAAAACAGGAACGGGCGCAGTGGTCGGGAACACATGATGGCTAATCCTTCGAGCGCAGTGCCTGCATTTCGGGCGTGGTCATGTTTTCCTTGGTCATCAAAACCACGCCCGTATCAATGCGCTTTTCCGGCGTCTTGCCCGCGTGCGCGTCCACAATCGTGTGAACACCCATCTCGCCCATCTTGAACGGGTTCTGAATCACGAGCGAGTCAATGTCGCCGCTTTCGAGCGATTCTTCCAACTGCTTGGTGGAGTCGAAGCCGACCAGTTTGATCTTGCCAACGAGGGCGCGGTTTTTAACGGCCTGGAGCGCGCCCACGATGCTCGATTCGTTCGGCCCGAAGATGCCCGCGATTTCCGGATGGGAAGTCAGCACGTCCTCGGTCACGCGCAAACTCTGGGTCCGGTCGCTGTTGCCGTAGTTCGAGCGGATCACGGTCATGTTCGGAAACTTCGCCTTGATCGCTTTTTCAAAACCGTCCTCGCGGTCCATGGTCGAGGCCGAGTTGGGCTGCACGGGGATGATGGCGACCGTTCCCTTGCCGTTCATCAGTTTGCCCATGCGTTCGGCCGCCATTTCGCCGCCCTTGACGTTGTCCGTGGCGACGAAACTGACGTAGTTCTCGGTATCCGCAGCCGAGTCGAAGATGGTCAGCGGGATGTTCGCGGCCTTCGCCTTGTTGATGGCGGGCACGAGCGCGGCCTTGTCGAGCGGGGCGAGCACGATGCCGTCCACCTTGTTCGTGATCGCGTTTTCGACGATCTCGACCTGCTTGGCCGCGTCGTTCTCTTTTTGCGGCCCTTGCCAGGAAATGATCGCGCCGGTTTCCTGACCGGCCTTGTCCGCGCCGGCATGAACGGCCTTCCAAAAAACGTGCGTCGTCCCCTTGGGGATCACGGCGATGGTCAGCCCCTTGCCCGCACCGTTTGGATTCGCCGCTGGCGCGGCGGCCGTGGAATTCGTGGGCGCGGGCGACGAATCGTTTTCGCTCGCCGCTTTGTTGTCGCCGCAGCCGCCGGTGAAAGTGGCGGCGAGAAGCGAGGCGAGGAGCAGCAGCAGGGCAGCGCGAGGGTGGGGGGGCGGCGACAGCAGCGTCTTCATGGGCGGGAACACTCCGGGAAAAGGTAGGTTATGCCCCCGACGGGGCCATTCTCCGTTTTCACCACGCGGGACGAGCGTTCCTGTGTCCGTTTACGCCAGGTGACGACAAAGGCCGCTCGCGCAAGCGCGAGCGGCCTTTTTACCGTCTTCGGAACGTCGAACCTACGGGTGGTTGACGACCTTACCGGTCTTGTCGTCGAGGGTATCGCCGGTCACGGCGTCGGAGACCTTTTCGGAAACGCCGCGGGTGTCCATGGTGCCGTCGTTGGCGCGGCCACCGGTTTGGACGCCGGGGAGGCCGTTGTCAATCACGGGGGCGACGCCGGTTCCGGTGTACCCGGTTCCGGTGTACGTTGGAGAGGTCATGCCGGTGGCCATGGGGCGGTCGGAATGAAGAACGGGCTTGCCGGTCTTGTCGTCGAGGGTATCGCCGGTCACGGCGTCGGCGACCTTTTCGGAAACGCCGCGGGTGTCCATGGTGCCGTCGTTGGCGCGGCCACCGGTTTGGACGCCGGGGAGGCCGTTGTCAATCACGGGCTGGTTGCCGATGCCCGCCGCCGTGTTGCCAACTACGTGAGCGGTGTTGCTGACCGTGCCGGCCGCGCTGTGAACGCCGCTGCTCACCACGTTGCCCGTGTCGGTCGTCACACCGCTGCCCACGCCGCTGATGTTGTTGTCGTTGTCCACGCGGTCAACCGCCGCGACGCCCGCCGCACTGGCAAGGCCGCCGGCAACCGCGCCGACGACCGCGCCGATAGGTCCGCCCGCGAGCGCGCCGACGACCGCGCCGCCGACCGCGCCCATGACGCCACCCTTTTCGGCGTCGCCTTTGGGACTGTCGTCAATACCGTGCTGAACGTTGTCATTCGTCATTTTCTTTGTCCTCCGAGAGTCGAGAGTGTAGATGAAACTCCGACCCTATTTACCCGGCTGCCCGGCCCGCCAAACCTGGCTGCCGTGGCGGGCGCGCGAGCGGGGGCGTGCGGGCAGGAGTCCGGGGCGTCGCGGCGAAAAAGAACAACAAGCGCACGGGCGGCAACTCGCCCCGCGCGTGGCGTGACGTAAGGAAGATGGAAGGACACCGCTATCCCGAATGAACGATTCTTTTTCGTGGCAGCAGCAAAAGGAAACCGGAAGCGCGCCCGCCGCCGCAGTCGTCCCGCCGGCGGGCACGTCGCCCGCCCCCGCCTCCTACAGCGTGGAGGCTGACGGGCTGGTCAAGCAGTTCGGCGCCAAAGCCGCTGTGACCACGGCGGTGGACAACATCACGGTGCGCGTGCGGGAGGGCGAATTTTTTGGCTTTCTCGGACCCAACGGAGCGGGCAAGTCCACCACGATCCGAATGCTGTGCGGGCTGCTGAAACCCACGGCCGGCCGCATTCGCGTCGCCGGGCTGGACCTTGCCACGCAGGCCCTCGAAGTGAAACGCTACATCGGCGTGCTGCCCGAAGAGGCGAGTTTGTACGAACGGCTGACCGGACGCGAGTTCCTCGTCTTCGCCGGCCGGATGTACGGGCTGCCCAAGCCGGAGGCCGAGCGGCGGGCCGACGACCTGCTGCACCTAATGGAACTTGACGATGCCCGCGAAAAGATGATCGTGGACTACTCGATGGGCATGAAGAAAAAAACCGCCCTCGCGTCCGCGCTCATCCACCGGCCCCGCGTGCTGTTTCTGGATGAACCCTTCAACGGCATTGACCCGATCTCGGTGCGCGCGATCCGCAACGTGCTGCACCAACTCACCGAGCGGGGCACGACCATCTTTTTTTCGTCCCACGTCATGGAAGTCGTCGAGCGGCTTTGCACGCGCGTGGCGATCATCAACCACGGCCGCATCGTCGCCGAGGGCACGCTCGACGATCTGCGAAACCAGGCGCAGAGCGGGAACAATGCGCACCTCGAAGACGTGTTTTTGAAACTCGTCGAGGCCCGCGTGGACAGCGAGGAGACCCTGAGTTGGCTGTAACGACGCCAAACACGCCAAATGCTCCGCTCACGCCTCCGGGCGCGTGGGACCAACTCAAAATCCTGTTCGGGCTGAAGTGGCGGCTCACGCTGCGGGGCTACCGGCGCAGCAGGTCGGCCGTAATCGGGGCGCTTTTGTTCGTGCTCCTGTTCGGGCCGCTCGCGCTGGGCGGCGCGACCGGGCTGGGCTTTTTGTTCGTCCACGTCCGCGCCCCCTACAACGAGCACGTTCTGCGCGCGGTGTTGCTCGGCATTTACCTGTTCTGGGTTCTCGCGCCGCTGCTGGGCTACGCACTCAACGATTCGTACGACATCACGCGGCTGTTCGTGTACCCCGTTTCGGTGCGGCGCATCTTTTCCGGGGCCATTTTCGGCGCGCTGCTGGACATGCCGACCCTGCTTCTGCTGCCCACGCTGCTTGCGGCCGTGATCGGTTTTTCGCACGGGATCGCGTCGGCCGTGCTTGCCCTTATTGGCGTTCTGTTGTTTTTGTTCCACACGCTCGCGCTCAGCCAGGCGATCCTGCTCGCAAGCGCGGGCGTGCTGCGGAGCCGGCGCTTCCGCGACATCGTGCTGGTCGTTTTGCCCCTGTTCTGGATGGCCTACTACGTCGCCTCGCAAACGCTGACGCGGCAAATGGTTTCGATCAACTGGAAGGCGTTCGTGGCCGGCCCCGCCTGGAACGCGTTAAGTTTTCTGCCGCCGGGCCTGGCCGCGCGAAGCATCGCGCGGGCGGGCGCGGGCGACCTGCTGCCCGCCCTGAATTTTCTCGCGCTGCTTTCCCTCGCCACCACGCTCACGGTTTACGCTGCCGGCTGGCTCGTGAAGGCCGCCTACGAGGGCGAAGACATCACGGTCGTGGTCAAAAGCCGGCCCGCGCCGCTTGCGCGGCCAACGGCGCGGCCGGCCACGCCGGGCGCCGCCATTCTCCATCGCGGCGAATCCGTTTCGGCGGCCGCGCGCCCGTTTGGCATCGTTTTGCCGCCGGTCGTGGAGGCGATGGCGGACAAGGAACTCAAGTACCTGCGGCGCGACCCGTTTTTCAAGATCACGCTCATGAACCTGGTGTACATGATGATCGTGGCCGTTTTCGCGTTTTTGCGCGGCTCGTTGCGGCACGGCGGCGGCGGATTTAACCCGGCCGGCGCAAGTCCGTGGGGGCTGTGGGGCGCGTCCGGGCTGCTCCTTTGGGGCGTGACGGGTTTCGTGTTCAACACGTTCGGGACCGAGGGCGGCGCGGCGTCCGCCTTGTTCTCGTTCCCGTCCGACCGGCGGCAAATGCTCCTGGGCAAGAACCTGACGATTTTGGGCGCGCTGCTCGCGGTCAACGTCGTGTTTCTTTCCATCTTGTGCGCCATCGCGGGCCGGCCGGCGATGATCGCGCCGCTTTTGTGCTGGACAAGCCTCGCCCTCGTCGTGCTGGTCGCCATCGGGAATTTGGTATCGGTGTATTTTCCGTACCGCGTCGCGCTCAAGGGCTGGCGCACGCGGCAGCAGCGGGCGAACCAGGGCTGCGCCTACACGTTCCTGTACCTGGGCGCGACGGCGGTCGCATTCGTGATGCTACTTCCCGTGCTGGCCGCTTTGCTGGTCCCGCTCCAGTTCATCGGGGCCGGCTGGCTCGCGCTCAGCGTTCCGCTCGCCGCGCTGTATGCGGGCGGCCTGTACCTGCTGTCGCTTCGCCTCGCCGCCCCGCTTTTGGTGGAACGCGAGTTCACGATCATCGAAAAGTTGACGCAAACAGAATAAGGCCATTCTCGCATGTTCTGGCTTCCCGTTCGCCTTTTGATCGGCCTGCGGTGGCGGCTGACGCTGCGCGCGCTGCAACGGCCGCCAGTTCTGGTCGGCGTGCTGCTCGCGCTCGCGGTGCTCGCGCCCGGCGCGCTCGCGGTCGCGCGCACGTACCGCGCGCAGTTTGAAACGCCGCCGGCCACAGCCGCCGGCCGGGAAGTCGCTTTGCGCGGCCTGCTGGCGGGCATTTACGCGGCGTGGCTGCTCGTGTTGTCACGCGGCGTGGCGGTTGGGCGGGAGGTGGAACCGGACAGGCTACGCGCGTATCCCGTTCGCTCGTTCCAGATCGCGCTCGGCGCGACCGTGGCCGCCCTGCTGGACGTGCCGCTGCTGCTGGCGCTGCCCGCGCTTGGCGCGATCCTTGCGTCATTCGGGCGCGGAGCAGCGATAAGCGTTTTGTTCGTGGCCGCCACGCTGATTTTGTTCCTCGTGCAAACGGCCGCGCTGGGGCAGGTTTTGACCCACGTGGTCGGGCTGATTTTGCGGCCTCAGCGCGTCGTGCCGCTGCTCGTCCTGCTCGTTCCCCTGCTGGGCGCGGCCTGTTACGCCATGTCGTCCTCGAAGACGACGCCAATTTCGCCGCTACCGTTCGTGTCGCGCAAAAACCCGCCGCGAGCGCGCACGACGACGGAGCCGGCGCAAAACGCGCAAACGCTCGCGCGCTGGTCGCCGCCCGGCCTCGCGGCAAACGCGATTGCCTCGGCCGGCGCGCGGCGCTACGCGGCGGCGACCGGGCTGCTTATCGCTCTGGCCCTGACGACGCTGGCAACGCTGGGCGCGGCGGCCGGTTTGTTGGAGGCCGCCGCCGCGAAACGGCAGGAAGGCAGCGGCGGCGCGCAAAAGGCGGCCCGGCCCGCGCGGGCGGCCACACGGCGCGAACGAACAAACACGATCACGGCCGGGCGGCCGTGGGACGTTGTCACGGCCGTGGCGCTTCAAGAGATAAAAGGCTTCGCGCGCGATCCGTTCGCCCTTGCCGCGCTGCGGCAGCCGGCGAGCCTGCTGCTTTTGTTCGCGTTCGCGTGGATTCAGCCGAACCTCGGCCCGGATGCGGCGCGCAACGTGCGCGATTTGCTGTGCCTGGGTGCGCTGTTCTACGTCGCCTTGTGGCAAATGCAGTGGCTGTGCAACCGGCTGGGCGGCGACGGCGGCCCCGCTGCCCTGATGCTTTTGCGCTATCCCGCGCCCCGGCCGCTTCTGCTCGCCGGCAAGAATCTGGCGCTGGGCGGCCTGCTTCTGGGTCTCGACGGAGCCGGTCTCGCCCTGCTCTGCGCCTGGGCGCACGCCGCGCCCGTTCTTCTCGCCACCCTGCTGGGCTGGCTAGTCCCCACGCTCGTCGTTCTGACCGCGCTGGGCAATCTCGTTTCCACCTGGCAGCCGTTTGCGCTCGGACGAGGCGAGGGCGCAAACGGGCCGGGGCCGGACCGCGCGCTCGCCTTTGTCTACGTCGGGGTGGGATTGGCGGCGGCTGCGCTGCTCGCGCCGATTCGATGGCTGCTGGCGTGGGGCGCGAACGCCGCCGGGCCGGGCAGCGGCGGTTGGTGGATGGCGCTGCCGTTGATTTTCGTTTACCTGAGCGGCGTGTACCTGGCGTGTTTGCGCGTCGCGGCGCGCACGCTCGCGCGCCGCGAAACGCACATCCTTCGTTACCTCGAACGCGGCTGAGGCGTCGTTTTTTGCGCCTGTCCCGGTTTTTGGGCGGCGGCATAAATAGCGACGATGCAAACCGAGCCGCGCGGCGAGCGGTACACGGCCGCGCCCATCGCGGTCCACTTCTCGTCCAGGGACGCGGCGGCTTCTTCCGGCACGCTCAGCCATTTTTCCCACGCGCCTGCCGCGTCCAGGGTCGCCGTTGTTTTCCCGACCAGGGGGCTGACCGGCTCGTAGCAAACGTTTTCGCCGAAGCGTTCGTAGGCCGGCGGCTTGTTTTTGTCGGCCGGCGAAAGGGCGTCGCGGAAGTAGACCGCCATTTCGTGGGGCGCGTCGGGAAAGTCCGAAATCACGCCGGGGTTATTCAAGGGGTGGCCGGCGTCGCGGTCACGCGCGCAGGCGAGCGCGGCCTTGTTCAGCAGCGGGTCGAGCGCAAGAAGCGGCTTGTTCGCCCGCACACGCTCCAGGTTCGCGCGGCCCAGCAGCAGCCGCGCGTCGGGGTCGGCGTTTTGCAGGTTCGTCGCGGCCGCCGGAGCAGGGGGCGCGGCGGGGGCAGGGCGGCCGGCGGTGGTCAGACATAGAAAACAAACGGCGGCGAAAATCGGGAATTGGTTCATGATCGCGTGCGCTCCTCCGGCGGAAAGAGCCGGTTTGATGAGAAGAACCGACGCAAGGTTTGTGCCCGCACGCGCGGGCACAAACCATTTGTCCTTATTCGACGCTGCTTCGCCGCGCCCGCTTCGACTTTTCGGGGGCGACCCCTACTCGGTGTCCTCGCGCGGGGCGTACTCACGGTGGGAAAACACGACGAGGGCGGCGGCAAGGGCGATGACGATGACAAGGCCGAGAACGAGCCGCGCCTGCCACGGTTTGATGTCGGTGTCGAACAAGTCGAGAAAAGCGGATTTTTCGCTCGCAACGTGCGGGGCGAGCGAGCGCAAATGCGACATGATCGAAAGGCGCGCGAACGATCCGGGCAGGCTCGGCACCCACGTTTCCCAGCCGAACGCGAACAACAGCCCGAACGTGAGCGGCCGGGGCAGCAGCGTGGCGAGCAGCAAAAACACGCTGCCGTAGGCGAGCGCGCCGACCGGCAAAATCCGCAGATCGCGCGCGAGCGGCCCGACAAACGCCTGCCCCGGCCCGTATACGGCCACGGCCAGCAAAACCGCGCTCACCCAAACCGTGACGATAATCGCCAGCGTGCTGCCGGCGAACTTGGCGAGCAGAATGCGCCATCGGGGAACGGGCCGCGTCAGCAAATACACGATGGTGCGCTGCTCGATTTCCTGCGAAACCACCCCCGTGCCGTAGATGACCGACAGGATGGTGAGGATGAAGCCGAAGATCAGGCTTGCCGCGAGCGCGTTGTAGGCGTCGCCGGGCACAAAGTCGTTCTTGTTTGCCAGCGTGCGCCACAACAACCCAATCGCGCCGGGCAGCAGGGCGAGCACGACGGCCGTGGTCAGCCGCCGGGGTCGGATCACGTCGCGCAGCGCGGTTTGCAGCAGGAAAAGATCAACGGTCATGTTGTTTGTCTTCTTGGCCGGGGCTATGAAAAGCCCCGTCTGGGGGGCGCGAAGCGCGCCAACCGTCCTGCGGACGGAAATGCTTCGGGGTACACGGCGCGGCCCGCCTTGCCAAATCCGGCTCCCCCGTCCGCAGGACGGTTGGCGCGCTTCGCGCCCCCCAGACGGGGCTTTTCATAGCCCCGGAACTGCCGGTCATA